>Ga0129306_1000376_pt1 | contig 72614 bp, 67 predicted proteins | sample P827metagenome_FD_94438 | JGI IMG/M metagenome (GOLD analysis project Ga0129306, IMG submission 94438) | Capybara group fecal microbial communities from Wisconsin, USA - P827 metagenome | ecosystem: Host-associated > Mammals > Digestive system > Large intestine > Fecal | place: USA: Wisconsin... | reverse complement strand
GTTACATCCGTCACGATGCAACTCAATCGTAAAGGTTGATCCTTTATTTATGCAACTGTCAATGTACTATGCCGCCGGGTCAGCGGCTGAGCTATCACATAGAAAAAATGATTGACCCATTTTAAAGTGAAGAAGTAAGGGCTGGATGTTATATGAAGCATAAGAAGACAATTAGTTAATTCTGGAAATAAAAGTATTAATTAGATATATTAGTGGGATTATGCCTATTTACTAACCCCAAATGTGAATAATCTGGAGGATGGAATGGGAGATTGTAATAATATAAGTGAATTAGAGCAGAAATGTATGGTTGCCTTTATTTTCGATAGTGGAAAATTTGATACTTGTTCATATGGAAATAAGGCCATGGAGTATATTTTTAAAGGAAGAGAATTGAAAGGAAACAACACAAAAATAGTTGTTTCCCTAGGAGATATTGATGGTCGAGAAGCATCTATAGATATTAGTCCATATGTTAATTTTGATGATTTATGTTCGATAGGTATGAATACAGTTGTTGATAAGGATTCTGATAGTATAAAGGGACTTCCACAAGGCTGTATTTCTTTCAAGGATTATCCATTTGCTATAGTGATGGAGGATATAGATAAAGAGGTAGTGAAGAAGCTTGATTCACGATTAAAAATTGATTCAAAAGAATATGTTGGGGTAACTAATATTGATGTAAAAACTTCTGATCAGAGAAAACAATTTTGGAAGAAAATGATTAGATTTTTTAGCTTGGAAGAGGACGTTTGTACAGTGTTTGGCGAATCAAAAGAGGGATTCATATTTGATAAACAGGTTATAGATGGCGGATATATGATACGTTATGATGAATTTCCTTCTAGTGGGATATTAGGTTTTGGTTATCAAATGTATTCGACTAGACAATCATCATATATTTATAAGTATGATCAATTAGTACCTGTTAAAGGGAAAAATGATTCGGACCGTGGATTATTTAGAATGAATTTTGCTCTAGTTAAAGAACTTGAGATAGCGGGAGTCCAAATCTGGAAAGCTATAGAAGATATAAATAAAGTATATTTATCGAAGGACTGTGATAGTTGTATAATTGATTTTTTATTTACATCATTTTATCAAGCGTCGCAAGGTGTAGAGCGTTTGTTAAAAATTGCAGTCGAATTAGTTGCGTATACTGAAAAGAATACGGAAAAGAATAAAACAGATAAAATACTATATAGTCATAACCATGTTGCTTTGGCAGATTATCTTGAAAAGAAAAATAAATTGAAACTGGATTCGGCATGTCGTAATTTACTGAATATGCTAATGACTTTTTATAATGAGGGAAGATACAATAGATATCTTGATTCAGCTGAAGATACGTTAGAATTAAAAATATTAGCGAAACTTGGAAAATCCTTAAGAGCTGAAGATTTTGATCAAGAATTTAAAAAAATGTATGGAAAACTTCTTGGTAATATTTCACGTGGATGTTACGAATTGATATACAATATATCACATGAAATAAATGTGTATGTATATGATTTTAATAAAACATCAATTGCACGAATGGTATTTTGGGATTCATATGATAAAAATTTATATAAATCTTTATTAAAATTTGAAAATGCTAAGAAAGAGATGCTTTGGTATTTGATAAATAATGGAAGTTCAATAAAAGATAAATATGTACAGGCAAATATTGATCCTTTAGAGTTTGATGGGATTGATGAGTATATTTTTGAGATGATAAGAGATAATTTAGGAGAGAGCTTCATTGAAGACTTTATTGACGAAGAGTATATTGAATTAAAAACCAATCAAAAAGAGGCGGTAAAAGAAAGAATTAGTTTTTTAAATTATTTATTTGGGAATAATGGAGCTATTGATTAAAAAGAATTGGTTGGTTTTGTTAATGTATGGATTTTAACGACCCAAGCGTCCCATTCGTCAAATCGGCCAGGGAGAACCGTCCCCACTGGCAGATTTGACGAATGGGGCGCTTTAAAGTATAATGTGGAAGGTTAAGGACATGCCGGTTTTGCCATTCTGATGACGGGGGATTGTATACTTCGGGAGAGTGGAGTGGTAATAGCATTTGGCGGTATGGATTTGGCTGGTTTTTGGAGTGAAGGCAGAGGGGTTAATCTGAATATTTTAAGGGATGGATCTATCTTCTATTAGCTGATTAGATGGATGATAGGGAGACGAAATGCTTAACGCAGGACTAGTATAATATCGAGAAATTGTGGAATCATAACGACTATGCTGTTGTTATGATTTCTTAGGTTTTAAGTCCTGTTTTTTTGTAAATAAGAAAAAGTTTATTATTTTTGTATTACTAATTAAATTGAAATTTTACTAGCTGGTAGTATTTCAATTGATTAATATTAACTATTTATAGAAGAAAGAAGTATATGGAAAAAATAGAAAAAAGAATAAAAAAACATATTGATTTGTTACTCAAAAGATATCCTGTTCTTAAAGAATGTCAAGAAGATATTGCAAATGCCTATAAGATACTTGAAGAATGCTATGAAGCGGATCATAAGCTGTTGATAGCAGGGAATGGAGGTAGTGCGGCTGATTCTGAACATATTGCCGGAGAACTTATGAAACGATTCAAAAATCCCAGACCGGTATCATCAGAATTTGCAGAGAAGTTGAGGACTATTGATCTGAAACGTGGAGAGAACCTTTCGAAAAATTTAGAACGTGGTCTTATGGCCATACCTTTGGTTGCACATGAAGCCCTGAGTACAGCTTATATAAATGACGTTGATGGATTGGGAGTGTTCGCTCAACAGTTATATGGGTTTGGACGAGAAGGCGATGTGTTTTTGGGAATATCGACATCAGGAAACAGCGAAAATGTGATATCTGCAACAGTTGTGGCGAGGGCTCTGGGAATAAAAGTTATAGGATTAACAGGAAAGAGTGGCGGGGAACTTAAGAATGTTTCAGATATATGCATAAGAGTTCCAGAGGACGAAACGTTTATGATACAGGAACTGCATTTACCTGTTTATCATTGCTTGTGTCTTATGCTAGAAGAAAGATTTTTTGGAAAAAATTGAGATGCAATGCAATGATAGAATACTTTGATAAGCAATCAATTATTAGTTGATTAAAAAGAAATAATAGTTTTCGGGTGCATTAGGGCTTATTAGTGTGATGATTGCATCATAGGGAGAAAAATATTGAAAACAGTTATCATGGCTGGTGGGAAAGGGACAAGGATTGCAGAGAGGTTTCCGGATATCCCGAAGCCGTTAATACCGATTAAAGATAAAAATGGAATAGAGAAACCTGTACTTGAATGGGAATTACTATCACTTCGTAGTCAAGGGTTTAGGGAAATACTAGTCACCATTTCTTATATGTCTGAAAAGATTCAGGAGTATTTTGGCGATGGAAGTAGCCTTGATATGGAGATATCTTATTATATTGAAGACAGACCTCTTGGTAATGCCGGGGCTTTGTTTAAGATACGTTCGTGGTTAGGATCTGAACCATTCCTTTTATTGAATGCAGATGTGGTTTTTGACATAGATTTCAATCGAATGGTTAGTTTTCATCGTCAGAAGGGTGGTCTTGTAACTCTTTTCACACATCCGAATAGTCATCCATATGATAGTGGTTTGATAGTGGCTAATGAGAACAATGAAGTAGAACAGTGGCTTGCAAAGGAAGACGTTAGACCAGAATGGTATAAGAATAGAGTAAATGCAGGTATTCATGTTATAGATCCCAACGTTCTTGATGAGTCTGGAGTAGATGATTCGTTAATAGGAATAATTGATGAAATTGGGAGACGAAAGGTTATTGATCTTGACCGCATGCTTTTAAAACCTCTTTGTGGAAAGGGGGTTATGTATTGCTATGATAGTCCTGAATATGTTAAGGATATGGGGACACCGGAGCGGTATGAGTCTGTGTGTCGTGATTTTTCGAAAGGAATTGTTGAGGCTAAGAATCTTAAGTTTCCTCAGAAAGCAATATTCTTGGATCGTGATGGAACGATTAACAAGTATGTTGGTTTTCTACGAAGTATCGACCATTTTGAGTTGTTACAAGGGGTTGCGGAGGCTATTAGAAAGATAAATGAATCGGGATACCTTGCAATAATAGTGACAAATCAACCTGTGATTGCAAGAGGTGAAGTAACTATTGAGAAATTAGGCGAGATTCATAAAAAGCTAGAAACTCTTCTTGGAAAAGAGGGCGCCTATATTGATGGGTTATACTATTGTCCACATCATCCAGATAAGGGGTTTGAAGGCGAAATTCCGTGGCTAAAGTTTGATTGCGATTGTCGCAAGCCAAAGCCAGGAATGTTAGTAAAAGCGAGTCAAGATTTTAACATTAATCTTAAGAATTCTTGGATGATTGGTGATGAAGAAACAGATGTAAAGGCGGGACAAGCAGTTGGATGTCATACAGTGAGGTTAAAGCGACATGGGGATGATGCTAAAGAAGCAATCAGTGGCTCGGATTTTACAACGAGTATGTTATTAGATGCAATTGAAAGAATATTGACGAAGTAGTTTCGTAAAAGATGCGCAATATTAGATTTACTGAATAAAATGGAGGAAATGATACATGAATTTGTATGATAAATTATTATCAAATAAAGAATCAATCTCATTGGTGGGTCTTGGATATGTAGGAATGCCGATAGCACATGCATTCGCAAAGAAGGGGATAAATGTAATAGGATTTGATTTAAACAAGGAAAAAATCGAGCTTTACAAGTCTGGCATTGATCCAACAAATGAGGTTGGAAACGAAGAGATAAAAAATACTAAGATTCATTTTACTTCAAATGAAGAGGACTTGAAGAAAGCTAAGTTTCATATTGTAGCCGTTCCTACTCCTGTCAATACTGATCATACACCGGATCTTACACCTGTTATAGGAGCATCGGAGATATTGGGGCGAAATCTTGTTCCGGGTTCTATTGTAGTTTATGAATCAACAGTTTATCCGGGATGTACAGAACATGTATGTATTCCTATTCTTGAAAGAGAATCGGGACTAAAGTGTGGCGTTGATTTTAAAATCGGTTATTCTCCAGAGAGAATTAATCCAGGAGATAAAGTACATCGTCTTGAAAATATACATAAGATTGTTTCTGGTATGGATGATGAATCTAGAGATGTTATCAAAGCTGTTTATGACATCGTTATAGAGGTGGGTACACATCCAGTATCAAATATTAGAACTGCAGAAGCCGTTAAAGTTGTAGAAAATAGTCAGCGTGATATAAACATTGCGTTTATGAACGAACTTGCAATGGTGTTTGATCGTATGCAGATCGATACAAACGAAGTTGTTGACGGAATGAATACTAAATGGAATGCTCTAGGATTTCGTCCAGGTCTTGTCGGTGGTCATTGCATCGGCGTTGATCCGTATTACTTTACTTATGAAGCGGAGAAACTCGGTTATCATAGCCAGATTATTTTAAATGGTCGTATTGTGAATGATTCGATGGGCGCTTACGTGGCTGATGCGGCTCTTAAGAAGATGATCAAGGCTGGTCAGGCTCCGAAGAAGAGTAAAGTCGTTATTCTTGGTTTGACATTTAAGGAGAATTGTCCTGATACGAGAAATAGTAAGGTTGATGATATTATAAAGCAATTTAATAAATTTGGTATTGAACCAACGGTAGTTGATCCGTGGGCAAGTGAAAGAGATGCTTTACATGAGTATGGTGTAAAGCTTACTCCGATGGAAGAAGTCAGAGATGCTGATTGTGTTATAGTCGCAGTTGCACATAACGAGTTTAAAGAAATGAGCCTTGAAGACATTAAGAAACTCTATAAAAATGTTCCTGATGAAGAAAAGGTCCTTATTGATGTAAAAGGTTTATATAAGATTGAGGATTTGCAGGCTTCTGGAATTCAATGGTGGAGACTATAAATGAATTTTTGGAGGAAGTAGTATGAGTGAGGACATGCTAAAACCAGAAGTTAGCATTATTATGGCTAACTATAATTGTGAAAAATGGATATTGGAAACGATACGGTGTGTTCAAAATCAAACTTTTCAAAACTGGGAATTATTAATTACTGATGATTGTTCGAAAGACAATAGTGTAGATATTATAAAAAGAGAACAGGAAAACGATAAAAGAATTAAATTGTTTATATTTGAAGATAATCAAGGGGCAGGTAGGGCCCGTAATAATTCGTTAAAGCATGCGAATGGAAGATATATTGCATATCTTGATTCTGATGATTTATGGACTAAGGAAAAGCTGGAACGTCAACTTAAGTTCATGAAAGAGAATAAACTAGTAATGTGTTACACGGATTATGATCTAGTGAATGAAGAGGGTGAATATAGGAAGACAATACATGTTCCTGCTTCGGTGACATATGATGGGTATTTGAAAAGACCAATCACATGTACACATTCGATAATGTTTGATACAAATCGAGTTGATAAAAAATTGTTGTTAATGCCAGATATTCGACGTGGGCAAGATGGTGCTACATGGTTAAAGGTGTTAAAGACAGGTATTAAGGGGTATGCGCTTAGCGAATCACTTGCAAAATATCGGAGACACGAAGGTTCTTTGTCAAATAATAAATTTAAAGCAGTTAAAAGAATGTGGTATCTATATCGTAAGGTTGAACATTTATCGTTTCCGTATTCATGTGCATGTTTTGTGTCTTATGCAATTAATGCGATAAAGAAATATTTTTAGAGTGGAGAAGGAAAATGATTATTACAAAAACACCGTTTAGAATGAGTTTTTTTGGTGGTGGAACAGATATGGAATTATTCTTCCGAGAGTATGGAGGAGCGGTTCTTTCTACTACATTTGACAAGTATTGCTACGTTACGGTAAGGCATTTGCCACCATTCTTTGACTATAATATAGAACTTGCGTATTCCAAGATGGAACGAGTTACAAATTTGAATGACATAAAGCATCCTGCTATTCGTAATGCGATGAAAATGCTTGATATGCACGAGATAAGATTAACATATGAAGCTGATCTTCCGGCGCGATCGGGATTAGGAACGAGCTCATCTTTTGCTGTTGGAATGCTTAATGCCTTTCACTCTTTAAAAGGTAAATATGTTGATAAAAGAACACTTGCTAATCAAGCTATCTATCTAGAGCGTGAGCTGTGTCATGAAGCAGGTGGGTGGCAGGATCAGATTGCCGCTGCATTTGGTGGTATGAATAGGATAGATTTTAAAAAGGATGGAACTTTTGATGTAAGACCTGTCATTATTCATCCTGCTAGAAAAGCTCAATTAAATGATAATCTATTGATGTTTTTTACGGGGTTTACTCGGTTTTCTTCTGAGATGCAGAAGGTTAATCAGACTGGATATAGGGAAAAGATTAGGCAGTTACAACAGATGTATGCTCTTGTAGAGGATGCAGAGGCTGTGCTTGAAGATAAGTATTCTGATCTTAATGATTTTGGAATATTACTAGACAAAACTTGGAGATTAAAGCGACAAACAGGTGGTGCTATTACCACAAATAGCATTGATGACATTTATAAAAGAGGGATTGATGCTGGAGCGTTAGGAGGTAAGCTTTTAGGTGCTGGTGGTGGTGGATTTCTAGTTTTTTATGTGACACCTGAAAAAAAAGAGTCGGTGATGTCTGCCATGAAAGATCTGTTGTATGTACCGTTTAAATTTGAAGGTGGAGGAACACAAGTTATACATTATACACCAGAGAATTATGAACCCGTTAGTAGTCTATGTGATTCTAATAATATAGTGGAGTGATATGAAAATTCTAATAATAGATCCGAGATGTGTAGATGCTTCGAGCAGTTATTATTATGTGGTGGGTCTTGCATCTGCACTTGCTGAGCATGCAGAAGTAACGCTTGTATCTGTAAAAAAATGTCATATTGATAGGGAATCCAATATACAACTAAAGAATATATTCTATCCTATATCAGAGAATATGAGAAGTGGTAAACTTCGTCAGATTATTAGAGGGATTGAATATGTATTAGCTTATATATATCTTTGGTTTTATACCCTAGGATATAAATATGATATAATCCACGTTGAATGGCCGATTGTATATAAGTTTGATAAAGTATTTTTTAAGTTGCTTAAAAAACATGCTAAACGTTTTATATTGAAGGCGCATAATGTTTTGCCACATTCTACGGGGGATAAACTGATTCCTGTTTTTAGAAATATTTACGCCATTCCTAGTAAGATTATTGTTCATGGCGAAGGTATGAGAAAAGAACTAATTGGTATATATCCTGAGTATAAAGAAAAGGTTATTATTCAGCGCCATGGAACATATTTTGGACATGATTTAAAATGTAGAGAATCTGATATAGATGAAAATATAAAAAAACGAATAAATGAATGCAATCGAGTATATTTGTTTTATGGAAGGATTGATAGGGATAAGGGGTTAGACCGATTAGTTAGTGTTTGGATAGAAAACTTTAAGAATTCTGATAGTTTATTGGTTATAGCTGGTAAGGTTAGTCCTTCATATGTGGGATTTGAAACTGTTGCAAGAAAAATGACAGGATGTTCAAACATTCTTTTTCTTCCAGGGTATGTAGAAGATAATTTGTCCAACTATCTTTTTTTAAATGCTAATCTTATTATTCTACCGTATATTAAAGGGTCCATGAGTGGAGTTTCTTTTACGGCATCTGAGTTTAGCAAACCGGTACTAACAACTCGGTTTGGTTCAATAGAAGAATACATAACTAATGATGTTACTGGATATGTAGTTGAAAATACTGATGAAGCTCTAAAAGAAAAATTATTAGAGATAGATAGTAAAATATGTAACGATAATCTAAGTGAAATGGGTAAAAAAATGCATTGCTTTTACGAGGACAATTTTAAATGGGATACAATTGCTGAAAAACTAATGAAAACTGCATATGATATATCGCTATAATATATTTCAAATGTAATTATTTCCATGTGAATTATAAAATGAAACCCATGTGTTATTATGAAAATTTTGTTTTTGCCACATTAATAATTGCCTGTTGGTAGTATTTGCGAGTATAAAAGTGTGAATAGTTTGAAGAATATTGGTTGAAAGAAATATTAGAATGGGAAAAAAGAAGTTTAGGATAAAGACGAATGATATTTTATCTTTCGTAGTCATGTTTTTATTTATTATTATGAGTGGAACGGCTATTGGCTTGGAGTATTCAGCTATTTTGGATCCGTTGTTTTTGGGTGTAGCCACCTTAATATGTATTATAAGAAAAGGAATAAAGAAGAATAGTATAGAACAGATTCGTGTGGCCATTATATTACTGCTTTTTTATCTTATGAACGTTGTGATATATATGGGAGATGGGGTAAATATAAGAGGTTATTTGAGCTACATGATAAGAATAACGGCATGCTTGATGTTCTGTATGAGCATGTCTATCAATCAATTTGAAAAATGGTTTTTGATTATTGTTGACATTATTGCCGTGTACTCTTTAATTTTTTTCGTATTAGGTCAAGTGACTAAGATAGCATTATATACTAAAACAGTAGGGAATTATCCTGTTTTGTTTTTATATAATTTCAATGGCTATTTACTGCATAGAAATTCTGGGATTTTTTGGGAACCAGGTGCATACCAGTTTTTCATTAATTTAGCTTTGGTGTTTAATTTCAAGAAGAATGATTATAATATAAGAAAATGTATTAATTGGTCAAGTTTAGTGCTCGGGATTTCACTTTTAACAACAAGATCAACAACGGGATACTTTGCTCTTTTGTTGTTGCTTCTTTATCTTTTATATAAAAATTGGTCAAAATTATCAGTAAAATGTAAAATTGGATTGCTAATACCTATGTTGGTATTAGGGGCTGTTATTTTTTATATGGTTATGACATCAAGCGTGGTTGTAGATAAGTTTTATGGGGCTGGCCAGTCGTACAGTATAAGGAAAAATGATTTCCTATCATCTATAATCGCTATAAAAGAAAGACCATTTTTAGGGTATGGAATAGGAACCGGTAGGTATCAAGCTATGTGTAACTCGCTTGGACTTACAGCAAATTCCGTTGGATTTTTTGTTGCTTCTATTTACTTTGGTGTTGTATATGCTATTTATTATTCTTATCGAATATTTCGTTTTGGGGTTGTAAACAATAAAGGAAGTTTTCTGTTGATTGTGGCTATCATATTGTTATCTATGTTTAGTGAGGATTTTTATAGATATGCAATATATTTTGCATTTGCTATAGGGTTTAGGAAAGTGAAAAATGATTCGAAAAACAGTAAAAAAAATAGTATATGATCTTGTGTTAATTTTTATTAACTATATTGTTGCGTATATCCCTGCGTGGAGTGTAAGAAAGATTTTTTACATGATATTTGGAATGAAAATAGGAGAAGGAAGTAGGATAAATCAAAGAGTATTTATATACAATCCTTGGAATATAAGAATTGGTGATAACACTATTATAAATGCACAATGTATTTTAGATGGGCGTGGAGGACTTGAGATTGGCTCTAATTCTTCAATATCGTCTCGTGCTATCATATATTCATCGTCTCACAAAACTTTCTCGTCTTCATTTGAGTATTATGAAAAGAAGACATTTGTTGGTGATTGCTGTTGGATTGGGGCGTCGGCAATTATTTTGCCGGGATCTGTCATTAAAGATATGGCTGTCATTGGGGCTAATTCAGTTTATAAAGGAATTGCAAATGAAAAAGGTATTTATACTGGTAATCCAGCTCAGTTTGTTAAATATAGAGAAATAGATGGAAAATATGCTTTGAAATATAGAGAGTTTTTCACATAATTTGGAGATGTTAGATGAAAGTACTATTTGTAGACAACCAGGTGAAGGGACATCATTACGAATATATGCGAGAATTGGCTTGTTCTCGAGAATATCAAAGTGTAATGATATTGCCTGAGAAGGTAGAACTGCCAGAAGATATAAGCCAGTATGTTTTTAATGAAGATATAGAGAAAAGAAATTATATAGGGTATTATAGATTTTTAAAATATGTTAAAGCGATAGCTGATATAGAAAAGGTTGATACAATCCATTTTCTAAGCTTTGATCCATTAGTTAAATATTTTGGTTTTTTCTTGAAGAAAATATCAAATTATAATATTATTTGCACATTTCATCATTTTAGATACAGTACTTTAAGGAACTATTCTAGAAGAATAATATTTTCAAAGATAAATATGGGTGTTGTTCATACAGCGAGCCTATTAGAAAACGCCCAAAAAGATGGTATTTTGAATTGTGAACATATTGAGTATCCAGTTTTTAAAGACTATTCGAAAATAAATTGCAAGGATGCAAAGGAAGCATGGAATCTTACACACATATCAGATAAGATTCTTCTTGCAATTGGAGGAACAAGATTTAATAAAGGGGTGGATCTGCTCATATCGGCTTTGAAAACAATAAATTCACCTTTTAAATTAGTTATCGCAGGTAAGGAAGATTATTTCAAAAAGGATTATATCGAAAGTGAAACTGCTACATACAAGGATGATGTCATTTTGTATTTGGATTATTTATCTGATGAACAGGTACAAAGTGTTATGTGTTGTGCAGATATAATTGTATTACCCTATAGAAAAGAATTTGATGGAGCGAGTGGACCTTTAGGTGAGGGGGTTCTTTTAGGAAAATGTATTGTTGGCCCTAATCATGGGAGCTTAGGCAGTATTATTGAATCGAATCATCTTGGGTATACATTTGAAACCGAAAATGTAGATTCACTTACTGAGGTTTTGGATAAAGCTATAAATAACGATTTTAAGCCGGATTCATATTATAAATCTTATATGAATGAATTAAGGGTTTCAACTTTCTGTAATAAATATTTAGAGCTTTATAATTTTTCAAATAGTAGGAATGGATAATGAAAAAAATATTAATAGATGGAACTGGCGGAAGCAATTGGATTGGTGGACTATATTATAAGAATAACATTATTTTTTCATTGCTTCAAAACAAATATATTAAAGACAATTACAAGATTATCGTTCTTACGGAAAAGGAAAACAAAAAGGTTTTTTTGACGAATGGAAATGATATCGTTATCAAAACGCTAGATATAAAAAATTTAAAGCTTCGAAAGATAGCGATTATTGCATATGCGTATACGCATGCGTGCAAAATAATTTTTCCAGCATCTGGAAAAATGACAAGACTTAGATGGATCAATGGGGTAAGCTGGATAGCTGATTTTCAATATAAACATTATCCTAAATTTTTTTCTGAAGATACGATTAATCAAAAAAACAAACTCTATTCGGGGATTGCAAACAATTCAAATCCTCTTGTGTTAAGCAGTCAAGATTGTATGGATGACTTCAATAAGTATTTTTCGGATACAAGAAAGAATATATATGTTATTCATTTTGTGTCAAATATAGAACAAATTATAAGAGAAATAGATAAAAAATCTGAGAATTATGTGTTAGAAAAATGTTCTTTAAAAAGGAAGCGGTATGCGGTTATAATGAACCAGTTTTGGCAGCATAAAAATCATATCGTCGTTTTTAAAGCAATAAAGACTATTATGGATAAATACCGTGATCTTGACTTCCAATTTGTATTTACCGGAAAAATGGAGGATTATCGAAATCCGAAATATATAGAAATGCTAAAAAAAATAGCTAATGATGAGTTTGTTGCTTCACATATAAAAATGCTTGGATTTATAGATAGGAAAGAACAAATTATTCTTATGAAAAATGCTTCATTTGTAGTGCAACCATCTTTATTTGAAGGATGGGGGACTGTGTTAGAAGATGCGAAGGTATTAGATAAAACAGTATTGCTTTCGGATATTCCTGTTCATCGTGAACAGAGAAACAAAAAGAGTATATTGTTTGCCCCCAATGATTCGGAATTATTATCGACACTTATACTTGAAGAAATACAGAAAACACACGACGATGATATTAATCAAGGAATTGCTGATATGTATAAACGTGCCGAAGATTACTCAAAGGGTTTTGAGTACTTATTGAAAGATTTAGATGATTAAGGAAAAAACTATGAAGAATGTATTAGTCACTGGAGCAGCAGGTTTTATCGGCTATAAAACAGCACTCTACTTTGTGAATAAGGGATACCAGGTGTGTGGATGGGATCTAATTGATCAGGTGTTTTCTGAAGGCTCTTTTGAAATAAATAAAATTAATATGTTAGACGAAGGCGATATTCTTAAAGCTCTTGGTAATCTGAACCCTGAAATCATTATACATTGTGCTGGTAGCGCTGATGTTGGGAAATCCGTACAATATCCAGAGATAGATTATGAAGGGAATGTAACGATTACTCATAATTTGTTGTTTGCAATGCATAAGCTTGGATTAGAGAATACTCGCTTTGTATTTCTTTCTAGTGCGGGGGTTTATGGTAATCCACAAAAGTTGCCAATAAAAGAAAATGCGTCATTAAATCCGCTTTCTCCATATGCGGTACATAAAGTTATGTGCGAGGAACTTTGTAAGTACTTTGCCTCTAACTATGGGATGAATATTAAAGTGGCAAGAATTTTTTCTGCGTATGGAGCAGGGCTGCGAAAACAAATCTTTTGGGATATGTATCAAAAATATTCAAAAACTGGGAGATTGGATATGTTTGGTACTGGTTATGAGAGTCGAGATTATATTCATGTTGATGATGTCATACAGTCACTATATATTTTGGCAAATACAGATTCTAAAGAAGTGTTATTTAATGTAGCCAATGGTGAAGAGACTACAATTCTTGAGGCAACTCAATTGTTTGCTGATAGCGTTGGTTGTAATCATGACTGCATTTCTTTTAATGGTTTTGTTCGTGAGGGGGATCCATTAAACTGGAGAGCGGATATTAGTAAAATAAAGGGTCTTGGTTATAAAAAAACTACGGATATGAAAACAGGACTTGAGGATTATATTGAATGGACGAAAAAATGTAATTAGAAAATATAAGGTATATAAAGAGCTTTGTTTTTTGCTTTAGCAATTATAATGAGATGGTATTTATATGAATAATATCGAGAAGACAATCCTGTATATGGATTTTGTCTATAATAATTTGCTGATTATGGGTTGTAAGTGAAAGAAAAACGAGACGTAGACTTGAGCGGAATAAATTAATCACGTTATGGAAAGTAAATATGGATAAATTTTCTCGATTGAGGTTAATAAAATGAGCTTGAAATCACTTTATAAAAAGATGAAAAAGAAACGGATGATGAACAATATACAACCATATGTTGATTTGAACTCAAATTCTTTTTATGGGGAAGAATTTTCTGTAAAACTTTTTCAACCTAACTCTTCCAATATATACTTGGAGGTGGGGGAACATAGTGTGATTCACGGAAAGTATGTTTTTGAAAAAGAATCTGGACACATAAAAATCGGGAATCGTGTACATATAGGGAATAGTATGCTGATTTCTATTAATGAAATAATTATAGAGGATGATGTAACTATTGCGTGGGATTGCTTGATCTATGATCATAACTCACACTCGACTTATTGGGAAGAAAGGAAAAATGATACCGAACAAGAATATAATGATATAAAGTCGGGGGGGAGTTCGATAGCAAATAAAAATTGGAATGTTGTTAAATCGGCGCCGATTCATATATGCTCAAAAGCTTGGATTGGTGCGGGGGTTAAAATACTTAAGGGAGTTACAATTGGCGAGGGTGCTATTGTTGCTGCGGGGAGTGTGGTTGTAAAAAATGTTGAACCGTGGACTATAGTAGGAGGTAATCCTGCACGAAAAATAAGGTGTTTGCAGGAAAGTTTATGAATAATAAACGGATAATTAAGAACATTGGTGTTTCAATGATCATGAAACCAATTAGTATGCTGTTATCTTTGGCATACACACCTTTAGCGCTAGCTTTTTTAGGTGAAGAAAAATATGGAATCTGGGCGATAATATTGAACATTATTTCCTGGATTAATTATTTTGATATTGGCATTGGCAATGGATTGAGAAATAAACTTACGGAATCTATAACAAATAATGATAAAGAAACCGCACAAAATTATGTATCAACTGCGTATTTTGGAACGACTATAATATCATTGTGTTTTTGCGTGGTTATTACATTGATATGGAACGTCTTCAATTTAAGTGATTTTTTCAATCTTACACCACCTGATGAAAATGCCAACCTAATTATTTTTATTAGTGTTTTCTTTGTCTGTATAAATTTTGTATTGTCACTGAGTAAGACTGCGGCTTATTCTATTCAGCAACCTGGAATAATAAGCGTTGTCGGTGTAATCGGACAGGTTCTTCAGATTGGAACAATTCTTGTAATTTCGAGAATATATGAACAGAATTTGTTTGTTGTAGCAATTATGTATGGAATAGTTAGTTTGTTTGATAACATTATCATTTACATTATTGTAACAAAAAATCGATTTTTTCTTAAACCGAAGATTTCATTAGTTAATAAAGTATATTTAAAACTTTTATTAAGGCTTGGCACTGGTTTTTTTGTGATGCAAATATGCTCTCTGGTGCTTAATACTACGGATAATCTTTTGATTTCAAATCTATATGGAAGTGCAGAAGTGACACCTTATAATATTGTGTATAAAGTGTTTTATATGGTTGTACAAGTGCACGCTATAATTATAATGCCTATGTGGTCTGCGTATACAGAGGCGGCTACCAGAAAAGATATGGAATGGATAAAAAAAACTATGCGTCGCATCAATCTAATCACAGTTATTTTTTCTGTAGGTGTTCTTATTGGAATATTTTTATTCGAACCTATGGCAGCAATATGGCTTCATAAAGAATTGGAGTACGGACGGTGGCTTATTATTATTGTAGCTATTTACATGATTGCACAGATGGTTGGCGGAAATTATTCGAGCTTTTTATGTGGGGTTGGTGATATAAGAATATCAACTATTATTGCTGCTATAGAAGCAATAATAAATATTCCATTGTCTATCTTTTTTGCTAAATACTGCAATATGAAATTGGCAGGTATAATACTTGGTAGTTTGGTTGTTATGATGGTAAGCGTTGTTGTTTTGCCAATTGTTAGCTATAAATGGATAAATAAACATAATATAGAATGGGGTAAAGATCATAATGACTGATAAATATGGTTACATAACACATCATGCTAATATAAATAAAGAAAAACTTGATTTGTGTGAAAAAATTTTTTCTAAATGTGAATTTGATGAGACAAAATATACTATCATAATTCCTGAGTATAGAAGACCTGGTACTGTTAAGGAGGCACTGCTGAGTGCTCTTAATCAGGATTATAAAGAATCATATGAGGTTTTATTGACGTCTGATGGACAATCAAAAGAAGAAGATGAGGTAGAGAGAATAATTAGGGAGTTATCAGAGGAATATTCAAATATATCATATTATAGAAATACTACGAATGTTGGTATGTTTGGTAACTGGAACAATTGTATTTCGAATGCTAAAGGTAAATGGATTGTTGTTTTACCAGATGATGATTTGCTTTCTCCTTATTTTTTGTCTACTGTTGACAGATTTATTTGTGATAATGATTTTACTGGAATGATAGGCAGCAAACCGCATAAAATTGTAGGGAAAGTTCTTTATAATCCAAATGATTTTTCAAAGCCGGATATTAATTGTGGTGTTACATGGATTGATAATTATGGTGCATTTTTTGATGACGGTGTTAGTGTTACAGGTATGACATTTGATAAGGAGTCAATATTATCGATGGGCGGATTCCAAGAAGAGTTTTACCCGGTTTCAGATTCTGTATGCATGATAAATTATGCTTTGAATAACAAGCTTGTAAGACTTCATGCAGACATATCCGCTTATAGGATTGATGATAATGTAAGTCAGTCTAAAGGAGTTCTTGAAAAAATACTGCAATATGCCGCGAGAATGAAAGAAACGGTTTCTGAGACAAATCCAGAATTGGAAAAATTTTATCGGAGATATAAATCAGAAATAATGCATGATTATATTGTGAATGCTGAACATACCTGGGGTACTACAGTTAGAAAATCTGATGTAACTGAGGAAGTTAAGTGTGGTTTTGAATACTCTAAGATAAAGTATTATATGATGAAAGTACAGAGAAAAATAATGAAAATGAAACATAGGTAGTTTTAGTATCATGTATTTTAATTGACTCTTTATGAGGATAGAACCTTAAAACAGTTAGATATAATACTAAATATCGATTTGTTAATTAATAAATGAAGATGGAGAATAGAAGAAATGAACATAGGCATTCTTTGTCCGTCGGAAATAGCGTACAGGCGTTTTCTTCCGGCTTTAAAAACTATAGATAATGTTAATCTTATAGGTGTAGGGGTTAATACGCCCGAAGAAAGATATGGAGCAATTCTTCCTAATGAGATTGAAGTATCAAGTATGCTCACGGCAGAGCGGGAAAAGGCAAATAATATGGTCTCTGAATATGGAGGACGACTTTTTGATGGTTATGAAAGCATCGTTAACTCATCTGAGATTGAGGCTATATATATACCATTACCACCAGCATTACATTATAAATGGGCAAAGAAAGCGCTAGAGAATGGTAAACATGTTCTTGTAGAGAAACCGTTTACAATATCTGTACAAGATACATTAGATTTAATAGATGTTGCAAGAAAGAATGATCTTGCACTTCATGAAAACTATATGTTCATTTTTCACAAACAGCTTGATGCGATAGAGGATATCATTAATAGTGGCGAGATAGGCGATGTACGTTTGTATCGGATTTCTTTTGGATTTCCGAGAAGAACTGCTAATGATTTTAGATATAACAAGTTGCTAGGTGGTGGAGCATTAATTGATGCAGGTGGATATACGATAAAATACGCTACAAGGCTTCTTGGGGAATCTGCAGAGATAAAGTATGCTAGATTAAATTATATTAATGAGTTTGAGGTGGATATTTATGGTTCGGCTGCACTAGTAAATAAAGATGGTGTGACAGCTCAGATAGCATTTGGAATGGATAATGATTATAAGTGTGAGCTTGAAGTGTGGGGGAGTAAAGGAACACTAAAGACTGGAAGGGTACTTACGGCACCTGCAGGATTTACTCCTTTGATGACGATAAAGAAGAACACTGATATAGAGGAACGTCTACTTCCAGCAGATGATTCCTTCAAAAAATCAATAGAACACTTTATGGAGTGTATTGATGATAAAGGTATACGTGAAGCTAACTATAAGGAGGTTCTGAGACAGGCGCAATTAGTTGAGCAGTTCTCAGATATGACCCCAAATGATAGGTAAAAGGCTTGAAATAGAAAAATATCACGATATAAGAGGAACTCTTACAGCAATAAATAACATTCATTTTGAAATAAAGAGGATGTTTTTTATTTCTGATGTTCCGAAAGATGCTGTTAGAGGAAATCATTTCTCTAAAACAAGTCAATTTTTATATGTGGTTGTTAAGGGATCGTGTAAGGTTGAACTTGATAATGGTTTTGAGAGTGAGTGTCATGTGCTACATACAGGTGAGGGGTTGCTGTTTAAGAAGAATACATGGATGGCGTTATCAGAGTTTAAGGATGATACCATATTATGTGTTGTGGCCGATGAGGAATACAGGTTATCTGATTATTCTGAAGACTATAATGAATTACTTAGGATTGTGAGGGAGAAAGATGTATAACATTAACGCGAATATATCGCTTATGCGATTAATTGAATCTTAGGCAACAACTGACAATCCATTTAATTCTACGGATGAAATTTTATCATGGGTTGAAGAAAAGAATAAGGATGTTAAGGTAGAAATAAGAAAAATTCCTTATGATTATACTGGAGATAATTGGCATTATGACTCTGAAAAAGGAGAGATTAGAAATAAAGCTGGTTCTTTTTTTCAAATTAAGGGTCTGCAAAAAAAAGTCGATAACAGAGTAATTCTTGAACAACCGATAATAATTCAGAACGAAATAGGTTATTTGGGTATTATATGTAAGGAATTTGACGGTGTATTGTATTTTCTTATGCAGGCAAAGATTGAACCAGGAAATGTAAATAAGATTCAGATATCACCAACGATACAAGCAACTAAGAGTAATTTTATGCAAGCTCATGGTGGAAAGGTTCCGGCATATTTGGAATATTTTTCTAATAAGAACAATTATGAAATAATAGTTGATCAGATTCAATCAGAACAATCATCAAGATTTCTTGGTAAGAGAAATAGAAATATTATCATTGTGGTTAACGATGATATTGAGGTGCTAGATTCTCATAAGTGGATGACACTTGGGCAGATAAAACAACTAATGGGTTACGATAATCTTGTTAATATGGATACAAGAACGGTTATTTCATGTATTCCATTCTCCTTGAGAGATTTCTCTTATAAAGAACTGAGTCATATTAGAACGTTATTTTCAAACGAGCCGTTCTATAATTCGGTATTCTTTGGAAACTCTGGATCGGAGATTAATAAAATCTATCAGTATATGAATGAGGTTAAGATGCTAGATCGGAGTGAAATCGAATTGGTGGATCTTTATTCACTTGATTCTTGGGAAAGAAAAGAAGATGAAATCTGTTCGAAGCAAGGATCATTCAAGGTTGTATATTGCGATATTGAGATAGAAGGTCGTGAGGTTCGTAGATGGCAACAACCACTTTTTGAAGCTACTGGGCAGTCGATATTTGGATTGATTTACTGTATTGAGGATAATATTCAGAAGTTTCTCATTCAAACTAAATCTGAGGTTGGGTGTTTTGATAAAATAGAGATTGGGCCAAGCGTACAATTAGAGCCGGTTGATAATCCGAATACTAGTCTTGTGGATGCTTTATTCACATATAACCTTGAGCATGGTAAAGGTATAGAATTCGGAGGATTATTTTCAGAAGAAGGTGGAAGATTTTATCAAGAACAGAATCGCAATGTGATTATGAGGATTGAGAAAAATGATTTGCCTAATCCGCTTCCTGATGGTTATTTCTGGGCTGATTTTCAAACGTTGAATATTTTAATTCAGTTTAACAACTGCTTGAACATACAGTTACGTAACTTATTGTCAATTTTAAATATTTGAGGTGAGCCATGAAAAAAGTGGTTATTACAGGAGTTACCGGCTTCTTTGGCGGCTCCCTGGCAAGAAAACTATTGTCATCAGGAGTAAAAGTAATTGGCGTTGATATAGATACACCGAAATTAGATGAGTTTAAGAATAATAAAAACTTTACAACTGTAGTTGCTGGATTTGAAGATTATGAAAAACTTCCGGAGTTAATTAGAGATGATGCTGTTGAAGTATTCTACCATTTTGCGTGGGCGGGGGGGGTCACTACTGCTATACGAGACTATAAACTCCAAATGAGTAATGCTGTATATGCAGCAGATGCTCTGGTGGCTGCACATAAAATAGGAGCTCAAAAGTTTGTTTATGCGAATACATATAATCAGTACGAAATTATAAATTTCTTGACGTCGGAAACATTTGAACCTCGTTATACATGTATATATTCTACAGGAAAAACTGCGGCGAGTCTGCTGTGTAGAACATTAGCTCATAATCTTGGGATTAAGTATTCGGCTGCGCTAATTCCTATGCCATATGGTGAAAAGAATTATTCAAAGCAATTGGTGAATGTTGTCCTTAATAATCTGAATAATGGAATTGCGCCTAAATTGGTAGATGGAAACAATTTGTACGATCTTGTGTATGTTCAAGATATAGTTGATGCTATGATTGCTATAGGCGAAAAGGGACAGAATAAGAAGGAATACTATGTGGGACATAGGAAACTAAAGACCTTTAAGGAATGGATGATTGAAATCAGAGATAATGTTGCGCCTGATGTTGAGCTTAAGTTTGGAGAATACAAGGATAATCAGCAGATTAATTATGATGAGGTAGATCTTGACGCTCTCTATCGTGATACTGGGTGGGAGTGCAGTTATGAACTGAAGGATAAAATTGTCAGCACAGCTCAGTGGGTTAAAGAAAACGTTAAGTGGGATTAAATGTTGGCTGGGAGGGAAGTCATTAGACAAATGTTATTTTCCTCGGTTCTACAACTAAAAAGCACTTGAATGAATATCGGTTTGTAGAGTGATAATGGTGGATGAGAGAATATAGTCAACTACACATTTTTGAAAAAAAACAAAAGTAATATAAAAGATATATGGAGGTAAAATTTTTTATGAAAAAAGCGCTTATAACAGGTGTAACTGGACAGGATGGTAGTTATTTATCAGAATTTTTGTTGAAAAAAGGTTATGATGTACATGGTATTATTAGACGTTCCTCCGTGGACTTTCGTGAACGTATCGCGCATCTTGAAGGCACACCTAATTTTCATCTTCATTATGGTGATCTTGGGGATACAAGCTCCTTAGTAACGGTTATTGGTTCTGTACGACCAGATGAAATATATAACTTAGCAGCACAGTCTCATGTGCAGGTTTCTTTTGACTCTCCTGAGTTTACGGCGGATATTGATGCCACAGGTGTTCTTCGTATTCTTGAAGCTGTGAGGATTTCAGGACTGGGAGATACATGCCGTATCTATCAAGCTAGTACCAGTGAATTATACGGAAAAGTTGAGGAGGTTCCTCAGAATGAGCAAACCCCGTTCCATCCATATTCTCCATACGCTGTTGCTAAGCAATACGGTTTTTGGATTACAAAAGAGTACCGCGAAGCATACAACATGTTTTGCTGTTCGGGAATTCTTTTTAATCATGAATCAGAGCGTCGCGGGGAAACATTCGTAACTCGTAAGATTACACTTGCTGCGGCGCGTATCGCACAGGGGAAACAGGATAAATTGTATCTTGGTAATCTTGACTCACTTCGTGACTGGGGTTATGCAAAGGACTATGTTGAATGTATGTGGATGATTCTTCAGAATGACAAGCCGGATGATTTCGTTATTGCTACTGGTGAACAGCATAGTGTCAGGGAGTTTGCAACGTTAGCTTTTCATCATGCAGGTATTGAACTGGAATGGAAGGGTGAAGGACTTGATGAGGTTGGTATTGATAAGGCTACAGGAAAAGAAGTTGTAGCTGTCAGTCCAGAGTTCTATCGTCCAACCGATGTGGTTAACCTTTGGGGTGATCCTACAAAGGCTAAAACTGAGCTTGGATGGAATCCAACCAAGACTTCATTTGAGGAACTTGTGGAAATTATGACTAAGCATGATATGGAAAAGGTGGCAGTAGAAAGAGCTGAAGAGAATATCAAGATGAACCTGGCAGAATATTTAGAGAAAGGTGTAGTTAAATAAAAAAGAATTCGCCGAACTTGCAACGGCAGAAAGAAGATTAGTAAATATGATGGAGAAAGATGCAAAAATATATGTGGCAGGTCACCGTGGAATGGTTGGTTCTGCTATTGTTAGAGAACTTGAGAAGCAAGGGTATCATAATTTGCTTCTTAAGACACATAAAGAATTGGATTTAACTAGACAGGATCAAGTTGAGAAGTTCTTTGATGAAGAAAAACCCGAGTATGTGTTTCTTGCAGCAGCTAAAGTAGGGGGTATTATGGGTAACTCAATGGCAAAGGCTGACTTTATGTATGAGAATATGATCCTTGAAATGAATGTGATTCATTCTGCATGGAAAAATGGATGCAAGAAGCTTGAGTTTTTAGGTTCTTCATGTATATATCCTCGTATGGCTCCTCAACCAATGCCAGAGAACTGTCTTTTGACAAGTTCTTTAGAGGAAACTAATGAGGCTTATGCGTTGGCAAAGATAAGTGGGTTGAAGTATTGCGAGTATCTGAATATTCAGTATGGAACGGATTATATATCAGTAATGCCTACAAACCTTTATGGGCCAAATGATAATTATCATCCTACGCATTCTCATGTGCTCCCGGCTCTAATTCGTCGTTTTCATGAGGCGAAAGAAAGTGGAGCGGATTCTGTGACTTGTTGGGGAGATGGCAGTCCATTACGTGAGTTTTTGTACGTAGATGATTTGGCAAATTTATGCGTTTTTTTGATGAATAACTATAGTGGTAATGAAACTGTAAATGCAGGAACCGGCAAAGAGTTAACAATAAAGGAGCTGACAGAAATTGTTGCTAAGGTTGTAGGTTATACAGGATGTATAGAATGGGATTCATCAAAACCGAATGGAACACCAAGAAAACTATTAGATGTTTCAAAGGCTAAGTCTTTAGGTTGGACTTATAAGACTGAACTAGAAGATGGAATTCGTTTGGCATATGATGATTTCCTTAATAATCCTATGAGAGCAGAAAGGTAATGTAATGAATATTATTCTCTTATCTGGAGGAAGTGGAAAAAGACTGTGGCCACTTTCAAATGATATACGTTCAAAACAGTTTATAAAGATATTTAAGAAGGAAGATGGCGAATATGAATCAATGGTTCAAAGAATTTATGGACAGATAAAGACTGTTGATCCTGAAGCTGTTGTTACTATAGCTACATCAAAGTCACAAGTATCTGCAATTCATAATCAGCTGGGAGAGGATGTTGGTATTTCAGTGGAGCCTTGTAGAAGAGATACATTTGCAGCTATTGCCTTAGCTACGGCATACCTTCATGATGAACAGGGCGTAGATGAAAATGAGGCGGTTGTTGTTTGTCCTGTTGATCCTTATGTTGATTTAGATTATTTTGAATGTATTGAAGGACTATATAGAGAAGCTCTTAAAGGTGAGAAAAATCTTGTGCTTATGGGTATTCAGCCATCATATCCTAGTGAAAAGTATGGTTATATAGTTCCTGTTAATGAAGATGGGAAAACTACAAGTTTTTCGTTCACAGAAAAACCTGATAAAGAAAAGGCTAAGGAATATATTAATAGAGGCGCATATTGGAATGGTGGTGTATTTGCTTATAAGCTGTCATATTTATTAGAAAAAAGTAAGGAATTATTGGGTACAAGTGACTATTCTGAGTTGTTTGATAGATATGATCAGTTGCAAAAGATTTCTTTTGATTATGCGGTAGTAGAAGATGAAAAATCATTAGAGGTTATTAGGTATAGTGGTTCTTGGAAGGATCTTGGTACTTGGAATACATTATCCGAAGCTATGGAAGAGCCTATTATTGGTGATGGAATATTAAATGAAACTTGTTCAGGTGTAAATATTATCAATGAACTTGGAATTCCAATCTTGGGTATGGGCTTAAAGGATATGGTTATATCTGCTTCTCCAGAAGGTATATTAGTTTCAGATAAAGAACAAAGTAGTTATATTAAGCCTTTTGTAGATGATATAGATCAGCAGATTATGTTTGCTGAAAAAAGCTGGGGATCTTATCGCGTTTTAGATGTTGATAAGGGATCCCTTACAGTTAAAGTTACGCTAAATCCTAATCATATGATGAATTATCATTCCCATGATCATCGTGATGAAGTATGGACTGTTGTATCTGGAAGCGGAAAAACTATAGTGGATGGAATGGAACAGTTGGTAAAAACTGGAGATGTTATTACTATGCAGATTGGCTGCAAACATACAATCATTGCTGGAGAAGAAGGTCTTCAGTTGATTGAAGTTCAGCTTGGTGAAGAAATAAGTGCATCAGATAAGCACAAATATGAATTGTAAAGGATTCTTGATTCAGTATGAATAATTTACCTTTTCTTCTGGTACCTTCGGCAAAAGATTATCTTTGGGGGGGGACTAGACTAAATGATGATTTTAATAAGAATATTGACTTATCCCCTTTAGCGGAAACCTGGGAATGCTCTACACATCCTGATGGACCATCCTATACAGTTGATGGTGAGAGTTTGATAAATGTTTTATCTAAAAATCCCGAATGGTTGGGCGAACATCCTTTACAAACAACAGCTGGAAAGCCAGAATTACCGATTCTAATAAAGCTTATTGATGCAAAGAAGGATTTATCTGTGCAGGTTCATCCAGATGATGAATATGCTTTGAGAGTTGAAAATAGTCTAGGTAAAACAGAGATGTGGTATGTATTGGACGCAAAACCTAATTCATCTCTTGTTTATGGATTTAAACATACGATATCAGCTGATAAATTGAGACAAGAAGTGGAAAGTGGGAATATAGAAAAGTACCTCAATTATGTGCCAATTCACAAAAATGATTTGTTCTACATTGAGGCAGGTACAGTTCATGCTATCGGGGCAGGAGCTTTGGTTGCTGAAATTCAAGAGAGTAGCAACATAACATATCGACTCTATGACTATAATAGAACAGATAAGGATGGGGAATTAAGAGCGTTACATATTGATAAGGCGCTCGAAGTGTCAAATCTTAAGGCAGCTCATAATCCAAGACAGCCGATGCGTGTGTTAAAGTATAGAAGGGGTTGCGCATCAGAATTGTTATCAAGGTGCAAGTACTTTCAGGTTGAAAGACTTCTTCTTAATACAGAGGATAGAATATTGCCTGATTATAAAACAGAAGGCAATAGTTTTCATGCTTTATTAGTAACAGATGGATGTGGTGTTTTGTTTGGTGAAGGGTGCATGATAAACTTTTTCAAGGGAGATTGTATCTTTGTACCTGCAAATAGTATGGCGTTAAAGCTTCATGGAAAAGCTCAGATGCTTGATGTGAGTTGTTAGTTGGGAGAAAATAAATGAAAAAAATAGCAATAACTGGTGTATCAGGTTTTGTTGCTGGTCATTTTTTAGATTATTTATATAATAACAATATTGAATGCGAAGTTCTTGGGTTAGATAGAGATACTCCGAAAATGGATTTATCAAAGTATGGTGATATAATTAAGATTCATTTTTCAGTTATTGATTTAATGGACAAATCAATGCTGAGAAGTATTTTTCTGGATTTTAGACCTGAATATGTCCTGCATCTAGCTGCTTTTAGTAGCGTGGCATATAGCTGGAAATATCCGTCGGAAAGTTTTACTAACAACAGTAATATTTTTTTGAATCTGATTGAGGTTATACGTGAGGTTGTTCCTTCCTGTAGAGTCCTTTCGGTAGGTTCTTCGGAAGAGTATGGTAATGTTTCCCAGGAGGATTTGCCCTTACGAGAAGATCAACCAATTAAACCAATCAGTCCTTATGCTGTTGCTCGCGTATCACAGGAGTTGATGTCTAAAGTATATGTTAAGGCTTATGGTATGCAAGTGATACTTACAAGATCATTTAATCATATAGGGCCTCGACAAGATGACCGTTTTGTTGTTCCGAGTTTTATCAATAGAATAATAGATATTAAGAAAGCGGGTAAAACTGAGGGGGTTATAGAAACTGGAGATACAACAATTATTCGTGATTTTGTTGATGTCCGAGATGTTGTTCGAGCATATTATATGCTGTTGATGGAAGGTACTCCAGGAGAAATATATAATATATGTTCGGGTAAAGGAGTTAAATTAATAGATTTAATTGAAATTATATCTAAAACGGTTGGGGTCAAAATTCAAACTAAGGTTAATACTGAATTAATCAGACCTGATGATAATAAAGAAATTGTTGGATCACCGTATAAAATTGAAACGGAAATAGGTTGGAATTCGGAAATTGAGCTTAAAGATACCATAAAGGATATGATATTAGAAAGATTGGGATAAAAAAGGTATCCAAAGTTGTCAGGTCTCCCTGAACAACTTTGGATACCTTTTTTATTTTAGTATTACGTATCCAATTATTGGTAGCCTGTATCTATTACAAAGCTTGTATTCTGTCCTTATTTCATTTATACGAGAAATATCTGAATGCTCTATTATTATGACTGCACTCGATTTTGTTAAATTCTTAAGTGGATCAGGTCCACAGAATATTACGTTTCCGTAATTGATGGTCTTAATTTCCTTCTTTAACTTATCAGATATTGAATCAATTGCTTCCATAGTAGAAGGGCTTTTCGAAGAAGTTGCAAGATATAAACTATCCCATCCATTTTTTGAAGCAGATAACAATATGTCAGTAATAATACGCTGTATTCCCTCCTCTGAGTCGTTTAGTTCCCCCTTTTTATCAAAAAACCTTATGAGCAACTTGTCAATTCCAGCAAAAAAACCTTTGGGTTCTGGAGAAATTCGCCAAACTCCAAGAAGGGATATACCGAAAACTGTTTCTATATCTTCGATATTGATAAGACACCCTTTTAATAAAACCACACATGCAATACAAGCACAGGTTATGAAGAGTCCTACTAGAATTCCGATGGCTGAGTATTTGATACTAAACTTTTGGATTGAAGGGATTTCGAGAGAACTTGGATCGATATCTTCTTCGTTGCTGTTCATATCAATAGGGAGTTCTACACATACAGTGTCTTCATTACTGATAAGAGCACAGAAGTAAGCTTTTTGATCATCAGTAAGATTCTGAATCATTCCTTGCGTGGTTCTATATATATTGTTTAGTTCGTCGGCTTTTGCTTGTTGTGCTGATTGTATAATCTTATTATAAGTTACATAACTATTTTCACTTAATAAGGTATAATCAAAGTCACCGTATTGCCGTTTTAGTTTTTTAAAAATATCGGGCATTTTTTCTTTGATTATATTTATGATTTGTTCGCATTCTGCTGAAGTTCGTCCACATACGATGATAGTGTATACGTCTGTATCGGTATTGGAATTAGTGTTGGCAGTCGGGCTGGTTGTTGTACTAATTAATTCCTTAATGTATGTAGAATCTATGTTTTCGTTATCTGAGCTGAGCGCGTTTGCTATTTCGATAAATGTTTCGTCAGTCAGAAGGTTATTTTCGATGGAATTAAGAATATCTGCGGTGTAGTCTTTTTTTTCAATAATAGGATATTCGGCTGAGTAATGTGTGTCTATAAAATACTGGATAGTATATGTTGGTGCAGCTTTTGGATCAATCTGCATTAATATAGAGTTATTAATATAATCTATTGTGTTGGAATAAGGGCCTTGATACATCTTATATGTGCTAACAAGATTGGTGACTTCATTTATTTGTCTTTCGCTCAGATTTTTCTCGAACTCAGGAATACTAATTAGAGTATTTCCGTTTTCATCGTAAGTTCCGGATTTAATTTTTTCCTGATAATCATTGATTGTCTGTTGAATGTTAGCGGCATTTTTTCTGCTTTTTAAATAGCCAACCCCGTTCATGATGATGATTCCGATTATCATACTGATTATAAGGAGTCTCCAGTGCTTAATTATTCTATATATCAAGCTTACTATATCTAGCTCTATGTCCATTTCTTCAGTGTTTTCCATGTTTACCTCACATTATTTATGAATTTTACTTTGACATTTTACATTATTGTAGCTGGAAATGCAATCGCTTCGCCATCAAAAACAGTTGGTAATTTGATGGCTTTATGTTTATAATGTAAAAGGTAATAATATATGTGAGATAAAATAATTAAGATTCTTCTTTTGGGGGATTGCATTGGAAAATCGAAAGAGTGTTAGAACTAAACATTTAGACTTTATTGCCTTGGATTTAATATCGATGGTGATATCTTATATATTGGCTTATATTATAAGAATTAAACCAACTTTCGAATCTTCTTTGTTTGAGAGATATAGGAATATGGGTTTCATTATAGTGGCTATTTATATTCTTATTCTTCTTTTTAGCGGGATTCATAGTAATATTTTAAAGAGAGGGCTTGGTAGTGAACTTTGGCATGTTATCATAGTTAATGGATATATAGCGCTTTTTGTATTTGGGATGCTGTTCTCGCTTAAATCAAGTGAAGAATACTCTCGTATTGTATTTGGTCTCTTTTTTATAATAGATGTCACGATTATGACGTTCTTCCGTTCATTTAGAAAAAATCAACTTAAAGTTGGTTATCGAGAAGGGAAAAGAGTTAGCAATGCTCTTATTATCACATATCGAGATTCTTTTATTGATTTTTTGAAAACAATTGATAAGAATAACACTGGTTTCTATAAGTATATTGGAGTTGTTTTTTTAGATGATAATAGTGGGAATGATGATGAGATTAACTGGATATTGAAAGATAGAAATATTCAGTTAGTAAACCAGAAGAATATTCTTGAGTTTGTTAAGGAGAATGCTGTTAATAGTGCATTTATTCTTGCAAAGTCCTATTATAACAGGCGTATGGTCGATACATTTCTTTCTATGGGTGTTACAGTTTACTTTGGTCTTAACATGGAACTTGGCTCAATTTCTAATGTATCGGTAGAAACCATGGGAGACTATACACTTGTTACTTCATCTATTAGTACTGGTACTCCAGGAGAACTTTTTATTAAACGAATATTTGATGTGATGGTTGGATTGGTAGGTGTTATCTTCACGGGTTTCTTTTATCTTATCTTCGCACCGATTATTAAATCCCAGTCACCTGGACCAGCTTTCTTTGCGCAGGAACGAGTTGGAAAGAACGGTAAGACCTTTAAGATGTATAAGTTCCGTTCCATGTATATGGATGCAGAAGAACGCAAGAAGGAACTTATGGAGCAGAATCAGATGCAAGGTCTTATGTTCAAGATGGATAATGATCCTCGTATTATGCCTATCGGAAAGTTTATTCGTAAGACAAGTATAGATGAGTTTCCTCAGTTCTGGAATATCTTGAAAGGTGATATGTCTTTTGTAGGTACTAGACCCCCAACACTTGGTGAATATATGCAGTATGATATGCATCATCTGAGTCGGCTTGCTATTAAGCCAGGACTTACAGGTATGTGGCAGGTGTCAGGGCGTTCTGATATCACGGATTTTGAAGAAGTAGTAAGACTAGACAATGAATATATTCGAAACTTTTCTTTGCTGTTAGATGTTAAAATTATTTTAAAAACTTTTGGCGCGGTTCTTGGACAGAAAGGTTCAGTTTAATTCGAATTAATTACTATGAGCTGGTTTTGTTGGATACAGAACCAGCTCGTTTGATATTTGATGACAAAAATATAGTTTTTTGTGGTATACTATGCGAGTGATTTGAAATGAACTAAAAGGAAACTGGGATATATGTCACAACTACTTTTGGCGGTGCTGTGTTTCATATGTTATCTGTTGATATACTATCTAGTGGGCGTGGCTACCTCAAAGATATTAAAACTTGATAACAATCTCCTGCATGAGCTTGTATACGGTATGTTCGTTTATGGCATACTGTTTTTTGTGTATGTACTTCCTCTAAAGTTTAAATTAGTTCCAGTTAGCACTATAGGTGTTATCTGGGCTCTTTTTATTTCTATTCTTTGTCTATTGATAATTATTCTCTTAAGAAAGTATATAAAGGAAAGCTTAAGGCGTTTCTTAAAAGGAATACGGAAGTGGAAACTATGCGTTATTCCTGTGGCGCTCTTTACTATAGGCTTTATTCTTTTTATTCTTATATTTGCCAGACTTCCCTTTGGTAATAATCAGGTCTGGTTCCTTGGCTGGCCGGCTAATGGAGTTCTTCATAATGAGCTGATGACCTATGATACGTCATCCGGAGTGGCTTTGGAACGTTTTCCGAATGAGAGGTATTTATCCACATTTCTTGACCATTCTGCTGTAGTATGTAAGCTCACGGGGTTGCATGTTATGGTTGAGGTAAGAACGGTTCTTTCAGCTGTCTTTACATTAATGCAGGTAATTATTGTATGGGAGTTAGCGAAATATTTCGGTAAGGGTGATCAAAAGAAGAGTCTCTTTGCATTCTTCATGTATTGGAGTGTTAGAAATCTTTTGGTTGGTTCCCAGCTTCTTCCTAACTATTTTTCAGTATTTAGAAATTACGAAGGAAAAGGTATGGTAATGATCGTACCTCTTCCTCTATTGTTCCTTCTTCTTTGGAAGATGTATGATCGTCCAGAAGATACGGGCTATATGTGGAAAGCAGGTATCACTTTGTGGGGTGCTATGACTTATTCACTCTCCATGATGTTCTCGGCTCCATTTGTATTGTTGGCTTTTACACCATATGTATTAGTTAAGAAGGATAAGAGACTTATTAGAAATCTTGTGGTAATGTTTTTTGTTTCGGGTATCTTTGTAGTTGTGTACTACCTGGGAAGAAAAGGAATTATTGATTTAACTATTCATAGATAGGAGCATATAGATGCATTTTGATCCTAGTGGATTCCCAGGAGATTCACTCTTTTGGGAGATGTTACGTGTATATTGGTATTCCTTCACACCAGCTGTAAAGCTGGTTCTTTGTGGTTACCTTCTCGTTGTAATCTATATGTTTGTAAAGGGCGATAAAAAGGAGAGGACTTTCTATGGGGTGAGTCTGCTTGTACTTATTGTGGCGTGCTTAAATCCTAAGATTTGCAGATATCTAGTAGATGAGTGGGGTTTCTTTGCAAGATATTTTAGATTTTTTTGGCTGGTTCCGGTTTCTATGGGGTATACACATCTTGCGATGAAGATGTATAACAAGTATGAAAAGAAGGGACGGATACTCTTATGGGTGGGTGTCGTAGTTCTTTTCATTCTTTCCTGTAGAGAACTTGTGGTGATGACTGGATTCTCTGATCTATATGCTGGAGGTGTATATAACACAGGTATGATACCAGTACCTAATATCTATAAAGTTGAAGATGATGTAATAGGAGTTTGCAATATAGTTGAAGCGTCTTCGGGAGATGCGTCAGTAGTAAAGAAGACACTGTATTCCAGGGAGTTCTTTATAGAGGTCAGGACCTATGATCCTGCACTTATTCCTGTGGTTGATTATGGATACTTTTCTGACTTTGACTTTAATACATGTATTTCAGAAAATAACTGGTTTGGCATTATGACCATATTCTATACGGGGAAGACTGAGGGGGTAGATGCATCTCAGATGACATCAGATCTTCTTAAGAACGCTATGGCAAATGTGGACTGCGAATACGTAGTACTTCCAAAGACTAATCCATATTATGATATATGGATCAGTTCTTTTGAATGTTTAGGTGAAGCGGGACGTTATACAGTACTTAAAGTTAGATAGATTAATACTTGGTTGATAAAAGAGATGAAGAAGATTACTAAATTAGTAAAAGGAATAGGTGTGTGGAAGATTCTTTTTGCTATGGTTACAGCCATAGTATCTTTTTCTATGTTTGGATATATGGTCTATCATATATGTTTTAGGCAGAGTGTTGTTGGAAGTGATATAGATTTCTTTCGTACTATCTGGGATGCAAAGAAGGAATATGCTTATGGAACTGGATTGAGTGATATTGTCACTATGGAGAACGGGAGTGTTTGGGCGGTTCTTATGGCGGTATTAAGTTCGAGACTTGGTATTCATCCGCTTATTCTCTGTCACATGATTATTCCTCTCATCTTTATGACGGCTTTTGCGGTGATATATCTATATCTTGGAATTCGATTCTTTTCTCTTCAGGGACGAGGCAGATATTACACGGTTGTTGCGTCGCTTATATTTATGGCGGTGTTTATATATCTGACATATCTTGGAAACTACAGTAATTTTGCTCCTGAAGCAGGTGTATATATGAACCCTTGGCGAGGATATGTGGTGGCAAGTATTCTTGTTGTTCCGCTTATCCTTAGCACAGTTCTTAGAGTTGTTAAGAATATAAAGAATCGAAAAGATAAAAAGATTAAGTGGTATCATGTGGTCCGAGAGGGAATAATACTTGCAATTGAGGTAGTACTTCTAGTTGGTACCTATTCTATGCAGGCTTTATATAGATTAAGTCATGGTACCAGCATTAAAGATATTATTACTGAGTATTATAATCTGAACTGGTATATTATTGGGGCGGCGATTCTCTTGGTGGTAGCACTTTTTCTTAGGCTTAAGGGAATTATTCCTGTAACGATTACTATTCTTGTGACTGCTATATTAGGAGTTCCGGCTCCTCTTGCTATAATAACAGCTCTGGGTATCACTGGACTTATATTCTTTGCGGAGAAGTATAGTGTATGGCACTTTGCTGCTTACTATATAGTGATGCTTTTATATCTTGTGGCCTGGCTGGAAGGAACCTCGGTTAACTATCAGTTAGGTTTTGGTAAAGTTGAAAATGATTATAGAATAAATCAGTCCATAGTCGGTATATGTGATTATATAGACTTTAGTAAACCAGGGGCATCTATTGCATCTTCATCTGATTTATCCGGTTGGATGGAAAGCTACTACGGAGATCATTCTGTTACTGATTTGGGAGAGGTAAGAGAAGATAATCTCTATGATGTATTCCGTAACGGTCTTAAGAATGCTGAGTATATTGTATTGAGAAGTGATGTACATCCATCAGAGGCTACTCTTCTTGATAATGAATTTATTCCTGAGAAGACTATGGGGGATTTAAGTATTTATCGTAGAACTTACTGGGAACTTAAAGACGGCAAATGGGCTCACAAGGGACTGGACGGCGATTACCTTAGGGATGGCTGGTACAAGATAGACGGAAACTTCTACTACATGAATAGTGAAGGACTTGCTGAAACAGGCTGGTTTGAGTGGGAAGACAACTATTATTATCTTGACGAAAATGGTAAAATGGCTATGTTCTGGCAGGAGATAGAAGACAAGTGGTACTATTTTGGTGCTGATGGAGTGATGCTGTCGAATGTAACAGTGGATGGGTTTACCCTTGGTGCTGATGGTGCTGTAGTAGACCATTAAGGAAAAGAAAAACAGTTATTAGATTGGATAATCGAAACTCGTGGAGAAAAAAGATTCAAAAAAATATAACATAGTTCTTATAATTCTAGTACTTCTTATAGGGGTACTAGGATTTATTATATTTAATTCTGTTAAGGCTGACGGTAAGAGCGTATTAAAAACCTCCTATGATCCGAATCTTGATATTATATCCTATTCTGGATATGAGGTATCAGGAGGAAACTTTAAGTATCTTCAGGAAGATGAGCATTATGTTACATTTAGACATATTGATCAGGCCAGGGAGATGCTTATTATATTCAATAAGAATCCAGAGGTGGATAACATATATATTTGGTGTATGACATATGATGGTACCATACTGGATGAGTATAATTTGGACTATGACAGGAATAATAGATTTCTGGTTCTTTCTGACCTTCCTGGAGGAACAACTTTGATATCACTTCAGGTGGATAGTGATTTTGTTGTGAGAGAGGTGCTCAGTACTGCACCGTACCATGATAACCATGAGAGAAAGATTATATTGGTAGTTACTCTTGCTGCTATGGCGCTTGTCTTTATCGTATTTAAGCTGTTCCATATCTTTGATAAAAAGTTTGTGAGAATCTTTGATGGTGTGGCAGAGAAGTTGTCAGATAAAAAGGCCTTTGGGGAGAAGGTTTTAGTGAGCCTTGGTACTTTATTGGGTGCTGCGGCAGCGTCTTTTGGCATTGTTTGGCTCTTAAGTATCCTTGGCGTTTCTCTGTTTTCTAAAGAAGTTACTCTCAATCATAAATCCGTTATTACTATGTTCTTTACTTTAGGCTTTTTTGTAATTTTTGTAATGAAGAGAAAGTATTTTAAGGAAAAGCCTGAGATGGTTGGAATCCTGGCACTCATTGCAGTGGGAATGATTTATTCACTAGTGGAACCAACAAGTCTTGGTGTCAGCTGGGATGATGAAGCTCACTATGATAATGCCAACAGGATGGCCCATTTTATTGATGTGAAGAAGTCTATGGCTGACTATGAGCTCATCAATATGTATCAGATTGTAGCAACGGACCGTTACTCCTATGATAAGGATAGCAGCGAGGATATTAATTCTGTCTATAATTATCTGGGTAAAGAAGGATATATGACTGAATTTGAGGGTAACTATGTTAATCTCAGTCGTGCAGTATATCTGCCTATGGCTATGGGACTTATCTTTGCCAGGGGATTATGCCTTCCTTATACGGTATGTCTAATTATAGGAAGAATGTTCAATATGCTGTTCCTGGTTCTGATAAGTTACTTTTCAACGAAGGCACTGAAGGAGGCAGGCTTTATAGTACCTCTTATCATGCTGATACCTGTTAATGTGTTTATTGCCAGTGCGTATTCTTATGACACGTGGCTTACCTGCTGGATCCTTCTCGGATATGCTGTTCTCTTCGCGGAGAGACAGCAACTTGACGAACCTATGAGAGTTTCTAGTCAGATAGTTATCCCAGTGGCATTCTTTATTGCCACACTTATTAAGCCGGTATATTTTGTATTTGCTCTTCCTGCCTTCTTTATTACTCTGAAGAAGTTTAAGAAGAAGTGGCGTGTAGTTGTTTATTATATAAGCCTGCTGGCTGCGATGTCATTTCCTTTTATTTATGTTATGATAAGTGCGGTTGCCAATGCGGGAACGGGAGACACAAGAGGTGGCTCTGATGTTAATGCGGCTGTGCAGCTTCAGGAGGCAAAGGCGAATATTCCTTATGTGGCAGGGGTTATCGGTAACTTCCTTAAGGATTACCTGAATCCTTTTAACCACGGGGCTTTATTCTCTATGTGGAATGCTTATAATGGACAGTGTAAGGGTGGTCTTATAGTTATGCTGACTATGCTGATCGGTGCGATCATCATACATGATCAGTCGGATAAGAGAACCTTCCCTATCTGGTACAGAATTGGTGCTATACTTTTATATGTTGGCGTGGGAGTTATTGTATCTTTTTCTATGTATGTGTATTATACTCCTGTTGGGGCAGATCATGTGGAGGGCTGTCAGTGGAGATATATTATCCCTGCGCTGTTTCCTGTGCTTTTTATCTTGTCCAGGATACCTGTTAAGACTTATATTTTGGATAAGGTGGGACGGCTGCCTGTGTATACTGTGCTTTCGGTGATCATGATGATGCTCAGCGTTTATGCACTGTGGGTTGGTTGTGTCTCATATTATTAGATTTAATCTGAGGTTGATAATGAAGGGTTTATTGATTGTTATTCCTGCATATAATGAGTCGGAGAGTATAAGAGGGGTAGTGGACTCTCTTAGGAAGAAGTATCCTGAGTATGACTATATTGTTGTAAATGATGGGTCTAAGGATAATACGGCTGACATATGCCTGGAGGCTGGGTATAACTTGCTGAATCTTGCAAATAATTCAGGGCTATCAGGTGCGGTTCAGGCGGGCATGAGATATGCATATAAGTATGGATATGATGCGGTGCTCCAGTTCGATGGAGACGGACAGCATAGACCTGAATATATTAAGCAGATGCTTAGTGTGATAAATAAAGATGAGGCGGATATTGTTATAGGTTCCAGATTTGTGGATGAGAAGAAGCCTCATAATATGAGAATGCTGGGAAGCAATCTTATCTCGGCACTGATCAAGATTACTACAGGTAAGAGGGTAAATGACCCGACTTCAGGTATGAGAATGTATGGTCGCCGAGTTATCACAGAGTTTTCCAGAAATATTAATTATGGACCTGAACCTGATACTATCTCGTATCTGATACGAAATGGCATCCGTGTTAAGGAGATTCAGGTCACTATGGATGAGAGAACGGCAGGACAGAGCTATCTTAACTTCGGAAGATCCATCAAATACATGGTGCTTCAGTGCTTCTCAATCCTCTTTATTCAAGCGTTTAGAAGGAGAATAGATTAATGTCGATAGTCCTTAGAATTCTTTTAATAGTGGTTTCTGTATTTGCTGGAATGTATGCAGTGAGGGAGATAAGAAAGTCTCAGATGAAGATAGAAAACGCTATCTTCTGGTTTGTTCTTGCTGTGGTTCTGATCATCCTCAGCATATTCCCAGGGATTGTTACATGGGCTGCTGCAACTATAGGAGTTGAGTCGCCTGTTAATCTTATATATCTAATAATGATATTTCTCCTTTTTTATAAGGCGTTCTCTCTATCAGTTAAGGTTGCTCAGCTGGAGCATAAGGTAAATATCCTTACTGCGGAGAATGCTATGGCAGATAAGAAACTTAGGGAGCTGGATAATGAAAAGTAAACATACCTTTGTTGTGTGTGCATATAAAGAGAGTCAGTATCTGGAAAGCTGTATCCGTTCTGTTCTTAGACAGTCGGTGAAGAGCAAGGTGCTGATAGCAACCTCCACGGATAATCAATATATCAGGGGATTTGCCAAGAAGTATCATCTTGAGGTGAGGGTGGCTGACCATCAGTCAGATATATCCCGCGACTGGAACTTTGCTATAGCCCAAGCGGATACTGAGTACGTTACTATAGCACACCAGGATGATATATACGATAGAACCTATGCAGAGAATGTGGTTAAGTATCTGGATTCTCGCAAGGATTCACTTATATGCTGCACGGGATATTATGAGATTCGAGATGGCAGGAAGATCATCACAAATATTAATCTTGTGATCAAGAGGATTCTTCTTATGCCGCTTTTACTTAAGAATGTGTCTGGCGTAAAGCTTATCAAAAGATTTCCTATAGCTTTAGGTAACGGAATCTGCTGTCCTTCAGTGACATTTGCGAAGTTCAGGATTCCATCGCCACTCTTTACTGTTGGAATGAAGAGTAACATTGACTGGGAGGCATGGGAAAGATTGTCCCAAATGAAGGGAAGCTTTTGTTATGTTCCTCGTCCACTGATGGGACATAGGATCCATGAGGAGTCCACGACTACGGAAATAATCGGGGATTCCAGCAGAAGTAGTGAAGATTACTACATGTTTAAGAAGTTCTGGCCTGACTTTATTGCAAAGAAACTGTCCAGAGCGTATAAGAATTCCGAACGTTCTAACCAATTATAGGATGAGGGGATGATATGGCTGAGATTACTGTCATAATACCGATGTATAATGCGGGGAGAAAGATTCTTCGTTGTCTTAAGAGTGTTGCAAAGCAGGACTTTAAAGACTTTGAGATAATAGTGATAGATGATGGGTCTACAGATGATTCTTTATCGATAGCAAGTCGTGTGAAGCTCCCGAATCTAAGGGTGATCCATAAGGAAAACTCTGGGGTTGCATATACCAGGAATTATGGTATAGAGCTAGCAACGGGGCGGTATATTGCATTTATTGATCAGGACGACTTTATTGCTAAGGATTATCTTAGTTCTTACTATAAGGCTGCAACGAGTGGTGCTGCGGATGGTGATGACATCGCTGGTGCAGATATAGTTGTCGGTGGTTTTGAGAGAGTGTCGTCTACGGGAAAGATTCTGCGACGTGAGGTGTTAAAGGATTCAAAGTGGGCAAGATATATCGTGACTGCTCCTTGGGCACATCTTTATAAAAGAGATTTTCTTATTAGTAATGATATAGAGTTTCTGGATTCAAAAATAGGAGAGGATGTGTACTTCAACCTTGTGGCATATCAGTGTACTGATAAGGTTGTTACTCTCCATGATTGTGGCTACAAATGGTACTTCAATGAGAATTCTGTATCCAATTCGATTCAGAATACATTTGACAATAAACTGGATGTTCTTTTTTTGCTTGATGCCATTTACGAGAAAGTTGGCTGTAATGATGTCTTTCTTCAGTACTATTTCTTAAGATATTTTTGTTGGTACATGCTTTTCTCTTCGAGAGGCAGCCGTAAGAAGGATATAGTTAGTGAATATAATAAGTGTATGGACTGGATAAAGGAACATGTTCCGAATTACAGGAAGAATCCGTATATTGGTTTTAAGATGCCTAAGGGAGAAAATCCAAAGCTCCATGCGTATGTTCTTGGATTCTACTTCTTAGAGAAACTTGGACTTGTGAGGGGACTTCTCACTTTATTTGGTAAGTAAGCTGACAGGTAATCTGGTTAGATAGATATTAGGTGCTAGATATGAAGAAACTTCTTTTCTGTCCCATAGGATTTTACGATTATGATGACATGATCGAAAAAGAGCTGGTTAAAGCAGGCTATGATGTGACTAGCTTTACTCCTATTGGGGATTTTAATAAGCATAAGGTTGAGAGAGCTATTAATATACTCTCTAAGGATAGATATGTGTACCGCAAGGCACATGACAGGTCGGTGAAGTATCTTCTGAATGATGATACAAAGTTCGATGTGGTCTTCGTGATCGTGGGAAGACATCTTCTGCCTGATATCATGGATGAACTGCACAAGAAGAATCCAGACGCGAAGTTTATCCTCTATCTTTGGGATGATATAAAGCGTGTAAAGTATTTTAAGAAGAATAAGCATCACTATGATAAGATATTTACCTTTGATGGTGCAGATGCTGAGAAGTATGGCTTTGAGTTTCTGCCTCTGTTTTATACAGATAGTCATCGCTATAAGGGTGAGGAGAAGAAGTATGATCTTAGTCTGATAGGTACTTATCACTCAGATAGACTTGGAGTGTGGGAGAAGATACTTGATCAGGTTAAAGTAAAGGACTCAAGACTGTATCTCTATCTTGTTCCGATGCAGATAAAGCAGGTTGTGGAGGCGTATGTTCCTTTCTTTAGTAAGGGAGATAGATGGAAAACTCCGAAACATATAAGACTAAAACTTCAGAGCTTTGAGGTGATGGCGAAAAAACTGAAGGAGTCTAAGACGACTCTGGACGTTCAATTTGGTTCTCAAAATGGTCTTACACTTCGTACTATCGAAAGTCTGGCTGCCAGAACAAAGCTGATTACTACAAATCAGAATGTTCAGGATTATGACTTTTATAATTATGGCAATATATATGTGATCGATAGAGAGAACCCTCAGGTTCCTCAGGACTTTTTGGATCAGCCATATAATGATATCCCTGATGAGGTGGTGGAGAAGTATTCTCTCTCATCTTGGGTTCAAACAATCTTAAAGTAAATAGCGTGTTATAAACACATAATGATAAGGAATATTACTATGAAAGTATTAGTAACCGGAGCAAATGGATATATAGGTCAGGGCGTGGTTAAGACTCTCCTGGATATGGGGGAGACTGTTGTTGCGTCAGATTTTAATGTAGAGAATATTGACTCGAGAGCCATAATCAAGGCTTCGAATCTTTTTCAGGTTGAAGCCCCATTTGAATTCTTTGGTGAGCCTGATGTTATGATCCACCTTGCGTGGCGTGATGGGTTTAAGCATGCATCTCTAAATCATATCAACGATCTTCCTAAGCATTACGCTTTTATAAAGGCAATGCTTGAAGGCGGGCTTAAGCATCTTGTGGTTATGGGTAGCATGCATGAGGTGGGATTCTATGAGGGAAGCATCAACGAATCTACGCCGACAAATCCTCAGAGTCTTTATGGTATTGCTAAGAATGCGCTGAGACAGTCGGTGGAGTTTCTGCAGAAGGAACATGATTTTGTGTTCCAGTGGCTGAGGGGATTCTATATTGTTGGTAATACAGAATATGGCTGCTCTATCTTTTCAAAGATAACTGAGGCGGCTAAGAATGGACAGAAGACTTTTCCGTTCACTACGGGAGAAAATCAGTACGATTTTATTGATTACGACGTATTTTGTGAGCAGATAGCCAAGGCGTCTCTCCAGACAGAGGTGACTGGCATCATCAATTGCTGCTCGGGAAGACCTATGCGTCTTGGAGAGCGAGTTGAGAAGTTTATTGCTGAGAATGGTTATGACATTAAGCTGGTGTATGGGGCGTTTCCGGATAGACCATACGACTCCAAGGCAATCTGGGGAGACGATACCCTTATCTCTCAAATTATGAAATAGTCGGCCAATGGGTACGGTTTATGAAATAAGGTATATGTTATGAAGAGTATATTGTACAAGGTGTATTACATATTGAAGTGGATTGTGCTTTATCATAAGCTGGGCAGTATTCCTGCCTCAAGCTACATGAAGCGTCCGATGCGTCTTGTGAATCCGAGGTTCATTCGTATTGGAAAGGATGTTACGATCCTGGATATGGCGCGAATGGAGTGCGTGAGACAGGATGGTGGCAGAAAACTTCGCGGCTCCATCACTATAGGTGATGGAACCTCTATAGAGCAGTGTTCTCACATCATCGCGGCAGATAAGCTGGTGATTGGCAAAGGCGTTACAATATCTGCATTCGTATATATTGCTGATGTGGGCCATGGCACAGAAGTTCCAGGTGTGGATGTGATGAAACAGCCAATGGTTGTTAAAAAGACTGAAATTTGTGACGGTGCATTTATCGGTATGGGTGCGCGCATTATGCCAGGTGTCCGTGTGGGTAAGGGTGCAATAGTGGGTGCAAATGCAGTGGTTACTCACAGCGTTCCTGATTACACTGTAGTGGCAGGTGTTCCCGCGAAAACGATTAAGAGATATAACCCTGAGACCAAGGAATGGGAAAAACTCGACTAAATATCGGGAAAATCTGACTAAATTATTATGTGAGAGTGATATGGACAAATTGTACGACGTTAGCGTCATAGTTCTTTCATACAACCCTGATTTTGATAAGATGGCTGAGACGCTGGATTCAATAATCATGCAGCGTAGAGTCAAGTTCCAGATCATTGTAGCAGATGATGGTTCAAAGGAGAGCCCGAAGGACTGGTTGGTGAACTATTTTCAGGGGGCTGGCTTTGAAGACTACAAGATAGTGATAAATCAGGAGAATGGTGGAACGGTGCTAAACTACCTATCAGGACTTAGGGTGGCATCTGGAGTATATACTAAGGCCATAAGTCCAGGGGACATGCTGGTTTCTCGTACGACTTTGGCCAAATGGCATGCCTTCCTTGAGCGTTCTGATAAGGACTGGGCTTTTTCTGAAGCAGTCTACTACACTATGAATAACGGTGAACGAGAGACTGTGACCACAAAGGCAATTCCTAATATAACTCGTCCATATTTCGAACATAAAGATAAACGTTGTCGCTGGAACTATATTGCTGATGGTGATATAGCTCTGGGCTCTACAATGATGGGACTAACATCTCTACAGCTGAAGTATGCCGAAATGATTGCTGGCCGAGTAAAATATGCTGAAGATAATATATGGCGCCTTATGATGTACTTTGGTGATGTGGGTGCCTACTATCCGCGTCCGACAGTTCTCTATGAATATGGAACAGGTATCTCAACGGTCAAAAGTAATGCATGGCGTGAGAAGATAATCGCTGATTGGGATGCAGCCAGCGAGATTATGTACGAGAGTGAAGAGTCAGCGGACAAGTTGCAGAAAAAGATGATCAGCGCTTTGAGACGTAAGAAGAAAAATGTCTTCTTAGCTATATTTACAAGAGGACAGATCGGGGTATGGCTCCGAGCGTTTATCTTTTACCGTAAAACTCCGACGTTATAAATTGCTAAGTAGATTTTGATGATAAATTAATGTTTTTATAAGGTGATGAAATGAACATACCATTTGTCAGCTTCCGACCTATGGAAGCGGAACTAGATACAGAACTTAGAGCAGCCTTTGACAGAGTGCTTAAAAACTCATGGTACATCGAGGGTAAAGAGGATGAGGCTTTTGAGAAGGCTTTTGCTGACTATTGCGGTGTAGATTACTGCGTTGGAGTAGGAAATGGCCTCGACGCTCTTATGCTTGCTCTAAAAGCGCTAGAGATTGGTCCTGGGGACGAGGTGATTGTTCCTTCCAATACATATATTGCTACGGCTCTTGCTGTAACCTATGTTGGGGCGACTCCTGTCTTCGTTGAGCCGGATATTCGTACATATGATATTAATCCGGATTTGATCGAGGCTGCTATCACTGAGAAGACTAAGGCTATCATGCCGGTTCATCTCTATGGTCAGGCCTGTGATATGGATCCTATAATGGAGGTCGCTAAGAAGCATAATCTCTTTGTTGTGGAGGACTGTGCTCAGGCTCATGGTGCGACTTACAAAGGTAAGCGAGTAGGTTCTTTTGGCGATGCAGCTGGTTTCAGTTTCTACCCAGGAAAGAATCTTGGTGCTCTCGGTGATGCGGGCGCAGCTGTTACAAGCAATAAAGAATTAGCTGATAAGATCAGAGCTCTTGGGAATTACGGTTCTGACTACAAATATCATCACATTTATAAGGGGAATAATTCTCGTCTTGATGAGTTGCAAGCTGCATTCCTTAGTGCAAAGCTGACTATCCTCGACAAGATGAATGAGGAGCGTCGCAGAGTCGCTGATAGGTATCTTGCAGAAATCAAGAATGAAAAGCTTGTTCTTCCATATGTGGCTGACTATGCAGTGCCAGTATGGCATATATTTGCAGTTAGGTGCGAGAATCAGGAGATGCGAGATGCGCTTGAAGCATACCTTAAAGATAAGGGTATAGGTACAAACAAGCATTATCCAATCCCAATGCACCTTCAGGAGTGTTACTCAGATCTTGGGATTTCTGAGGGACAGCTTCCTCTGGCGGAACTTATCTCTGCAACTGAACTTAGTCTTCCGATGTATTATGGAATGACGGATGAAGAGATAACCTATGTGATTGATGCTTTAAATAGATTTTGATTATTCTTCTGTTCTGGAGAAATATATGAAATTACGTGAGTTAAGAATTGAAGATGCTCCGCTTATGCTTGAGTGGATGCATGATAAAAGTGTGGTGGCAGATTTAAAGGCAGACTTTGCATCTAAAACTATTGAGGATGCAGAGGCTTTTATTAATGACGCTGTAGAGATGTATCAGACAAAGGATAATGAGTTGATTGATGCAGCACTTCGTGGTCCAGATCTTCATTTTGCTATAGTATCTGATGAAGATGAATACATGGGTACAGTCAGTCTCAAGCACATTACTGAGACTGATGCGGAGTTTGGAATCACTGTACGAACTGCCGCTATGGGTCACGGATATTCCTGGTTTGGCATGAAAGCTATAATCGAGAAGGCATTTAACGAGCTGGGACTTGAAAGTGTTTATTGGTGCGTAAGTCGAAACAACGAGCGTGCTGTTCGATTTTACGATAAGCATAACTTCCATGAAGCTTTGGATATTCCTAAGACTGTTTTGGACAGATATGAGGGTATGGATAATCTTAAATGGTATTCCTGCCTTAAGGGTGACGAGATTGATACTCGTGAATTTGTGGCAGGCTGTCGAGTAATCCGCATAAAGACAATACCTACCGTGGATGCAGGCGAACTCTCCTTCTTTGAAGGAACGCATGATATTCCATTTGATATTAAGCGTATTTATTATATCTCTAAGGTGCCGGAAGGCGTGAGGCGTGGGTTCCATGCCCATAAGAAACTGAGACAGGTTCTGTTCTGTCCATACGGCCGTATCCAGCTAATTCTGGAGAATAAGCATGGTCGCGAGGAGATAGAGCTTTCTGATCCGTCTGTTGGTGTTGTGATCGAGGAGCCAACCTGGCGGGAGATGCTTTGGCTTGAGAAGAATTCAGTTCTGTGCGTTGCAGCCTCCGAATACTACGAAGTCGAGGACTACATCCGCGACTACACCGAATTCCGCAATTACATTCAATAAGGCCACTGAGAACCGTCCCCAGTGGCAGATTTTTGAGGAAAATATGGCAGATAGATTAAAGATTTTAATGATTGTTACATGGTACAGCCCACGTTCAGCCGAAGTGATGACCGCGGGTGTATTTCATTATGAGCAGACAATGGCGTTGTCGAAGTATGTTGATGTGGCGCTCCTTTATCCGTATGATACCGAGATAGAGGGGATTGTCAGCAAGAAGAACGAGAATGGTCTCATTACCTATCGTTGTTCTTCGACAACTAAGAATCCTGCGTTAAGATTTAATGATCTGGTTCGTGCATGCAAGAAGGTGATCAAGGACTTTAAGCCTGATATTATTCATGGTCATGTTGCTCAAGGTGCAGGCCATCTTGCTTACGCACTGTCAAAGGCTTGTCACATTCCTTATGTGATTACTGAGCATAGCCCGCTTGAAGTTACTAACATGAACGATACGGTTACTCGTATACTTACAAATCTTGTATATAAAAAATCAGCTGCTAATGTCTGTGTATCCAAGGACTCCATGGACCGCTTGAAAGAGTTGTTTCCGAAATGCCATTTCCAAGTGATATATAATGGCATTATCAGTCCTGAGACTGTGGAGGATGATGGAGAGACTTATCGGATTAATGGTTACACAAATGCCCTTATCACCGCAGCTTTCTATGATAAGGATGTGAAGGGCTATCAGTACCTGCTTCCTGCGATTCAGAGACTGAAAAAGGAAGGGGTGAAGATCATGCTCCATATTTGTGGCGGTGGCGATTACTTCCAGTATTATCGCGATATGGCACGTGACCTTGACATCGAGGACCGAGTTTTATTCTATGGCCAGTGCGAACGTAAGAAGGTTTACACAGTCATGCGTCAGATGGATTTCTCCATATCGGCCAGCGAATTTGAGTGTTCAGGTGTTTCGGTTGAAGAGGCACTCTTCCTTAAGAACCCTATGGTTGTCACCCGTTCTGGTGGCGCCAACTCTCTTGTGACTGAGGACACAGCCATCGTTGTTGATCGAAAGAGCGTAGATGCTTTAGTTGATGGTATCAAGGAAATGATATCTCGTCTGGATTCCTTTGACAGGGACAGGATTCATGACTACGCAGAAGAAAACTTTGAGATAGATAGAACTAGTCAGAAATATCTGGCTCTTTATGAAGATATAATGTCACGTTAACTTTTTGGATGATGATGAAAGAAACTAAGAATACAAATGAATATACAGCGAGTCCTAAGGTTTCGCTCATTATGAAGGTCTATAATGGTGAGAAGTATCTTCGCGAGGCGATAGACAGTGTGCTTGCGCAGACCTTCGAGGATTTTGAATTCTTGATCATGGATGATGCATCCTCTGACTCTTCGGTAGAGATTGTGGAGAGCTACACTGACAGCAGAATCCGTCTCATCAAGAATGAAAAAAACTTAGGAATAGTAGCAGGACAGAATCTTCTTATCAGTGAGGCAAAGGGTGAGTATGTCGCTGTAATGGATTGTGATGACATCAGTTATCCAACCCGTCTGGAGAAGCAGGTTGAGTTTCTTGATAAGCATCCGGATTATATTCTCTGTGGTTCATATCGAAATGAAATTAAAGATGGTAAGGTGGAAGAAAGCACTAAAGTACGTCGACTGAAGCCTGAGACTCTCCGTTTCGCGCTATACTTCATTAATCCTATAACCCATTCATCTCTGATGTTCCGTTCCTCGATGTATAAGGAGGAAGGAATCCAGTATGGTCCTGAGAAGGTGGCAGAGGATTATGGTGCCATAGTTGATATGGCAAAGAATCATCCTATAGCGTTAATTCCTGAAAGACTTGTTGCCTATAGATTTGTTGGTGAATCTGTATCTAATACATGTGGTGATGCACTCTATGAGGCATCAAGAAATATACGTTTACGCATGCTCCAGTCAGTGGAAGATGGTTTGATGGAAGGACGTTCTAAGAAACCTAGTAAAGAATCATTAATAATTTTGGAGAAGTTTTATAAACGCGAGATGCAGGCTGGAGATACAAAGTCTCTTTTTGAGGCAATACGTGAGCTTGCAGATTATGAAGGTGCAGATATAGAACCGCATGCGAATGCATACTACATTGTTGCAGATGTTATTACTGAATATATACTAACTGTGAAAAGTTACAACATGACCATGTGGAAGATTCTTAGGGATTCGGATGTTAAGCATCTTACGTCGATAAAGACGGATCTTGGAAGAAAGCTTCTGGTGGCTTGTTTACTACATATTAGGAGAAGAGGTTAATTATGCAGGCGGCAAAAAAAGGTGCTTATAATGCATTCTTCGGCTTGATGGGACAGCTGATCACCATCGCTCTTGGTATCATTATTCCAAGACTGGTTGTATTGTCCTTCGGATCCGAGGTAAACGGACTCCTTAATTCTATGACGCAGATTTTCGTTTGCTTTACTCTGTTTGAGGCAGGCGTGGGTGTGGCGTCACTTCAGGCTCTATACGTGCCAGTTGCAAATGATGATAAAAAGTCAATCTGTTCGATCATCAAGGCAACGCACGATTTCTATTTTAAGATGGGTATAGTCTATGCATCGGCTGTAACCATCCTTTCTCTTGTCTACCCACTTGTGGTTAAGATGAAGATACCGTACTGGGAGGCGGCTCTTATTATATTTCTGGGTGGAATTGGAAACAGCTTGAACTTCTTGTATCAGGGCAAATATAGGATACTGCTTCAGGCTGAAGGATACACATATGTGACGACAAACATCGCCACAATTATTGGTATCCTTGCCAGCGGTGTTAAGTTGCTTCTTCTTTTGAAGGGCTTCGGAGTAATTGCGGTTCAGTTGTCATTCTTCCTGATTAATGTGCTTCAGATGATCATTTACTATGTCTATGTTCGTAAGCATTATGGCTGGGTAAACCTTAAAGTGGAACCAGATACAGGTGCGATATCTCAGAAAAATGCGGCGCTTGTGCATCAGGTAGCATCGCTGATCTTCACAAATACTGACGTGCTGCTGCTTACATTTATCACTAGAAACCTAAAAATGGTAAGTGTTTACACAATGTATAATCTTGTGATAACCTATGTAAATGTTCTCTTGCAGCAGGTGTCTACAAGTTGCGACTTTAGGCTTGGACAGATGTTCAATACAGATAAAAAACAGTATTTAGTGCTGCATCACATCTTTGAAATAATATATCTTATTTTTGTTTTCTCAGCGATGACGCTAGTGTATATTTTTATCTTGCCGTTCATGCATCTTTACACGGCGGGGGTTACAGATACTAATTATATTAATAAGTATTATCCACTTGCCTTCGTTATGGTGCCGCTTCTTACTTACGGTCGTGGCGCTGCTTCGGGAGCTATAAACTATGCGGGCCATTTTGAGCAGACAAAGTGGAGAGCTGTGGCTGAAATGATTATAAATCTTACTGTGTCTATTGTTGCTGTATGGAAGTTTGGTATCTTTGGAGCACTGATGGGAACAGTTGTGGCTTCTCTGTATCGTACAAATGATATAATTCTTTACGTCTACAAGTACTTGATTCCGGGGAAGGCTATTACAACATATAAGCGGTGGATTGCCAGCTTTATGCTATTTGCATGCTATGTTGCTTTTGTTAATAATGATAATCCAAAGTTTGATTCATATATTAGTATTGTTGGGTATGGAATAGTGCATGCGGTGGTAGTTATTCTATCGTATACTTTGATGCAGGCGCTTCTGAATCCTCGTGAGAGGAAGGAGTTCTGCTCGATTATAGCAGGTTATTACAGAAAGTGGAAAAATGGGAAAGTTGGACATGAAGAGGGAGATAATTAAACTCGTATCTAATTTGCCAGAACCAATGTATAAAAAGGTTAGAGCTAAACTTGTTTCGTCAGATAGGAACTGGCTTGTAGGACAGTCGGATCTTCGAAGGTTCAGTTCGAAGAAAATGTATTTGAGAGACGTTAAGTCTTCCACGATTGTACAGAAAAAGAAGGGCCTTTATGAATACGAGTATTTTAATATCTGTTTCTTGAATGATGTTCTGCAGTTTATCTTGGATACAGTGATAGAAGGTGATGTTCCGCAGATTTCTATAGAAAACTCTTCTGGTGTAAATATCTGGGAAATGTTTTTTGAACAGCCTTACAAGAAGCTGGACGAGATTGATGGTTGCAAGATTATCGAGAGCGAAGAAAAAGATGCAAAAGTTTTTGCAGGCTTTGAAGATGTTTACTCACGTGAATTAGTATATCTTTGGGGTTCTATATATCGAAGATATGTTAAATTCAATGCGGAGACCAAGGCGTACATTAAGGATGAATTAAATGATATATTTGGACAAGATAAGAAGCGTATCCTCGGAGTCTTGGTTAGAGGAACTGACTATGTTCAATTAAAACCTAAGGGGCATCCAGTTCAGCCTGAGGTCGAAACAGTAATAAAGGATGCTCAAAAGCTGATGAAGGAAGAGGGGTATGATTATCTTTACCTTGCCACTGAGGATGGCAGGATAGATGCGGAATTTCGAAAAGTGTTTGGCGATAAGCTCCTTATAAATAAGCGAAATTATTATGATGAAATCTATAAAAATGAGAATATCGAGTTAATTAAGGATGTTCATTTTGATAGACAGAATGATGACTTTTATAAAGGTGTCGAATACTTGTCATCCCTCGTTATTCTATCTCGATGTGATTCTCTCCTTGCTGGAAACTGTGGGGGAACTCAGGCTGCTGTATTCATGAATCGCTTAAAATACAAACACTGCAAAGTCTACAACCTAGGAATCTATGATTAAAAATGAGTCGAAGTGGCTCATCCAAGAAAAAATGTGAGGCATATTAAAGTGGGAAAATTAATTGCACAAATACTAAAATTCGGTGTGGTGGGAATCATCAGCTTCATTGTTGACTTCTCCCTCTACACACTTTGCAACTTCATGGGTTGCCCATACCTTATCTCAGGACTTATCGGATTCATCGTATCCGTAATCGTAAATTACCTCTTGTCGATGAAGTTCGTCTTCGAGCGACGCGAGGACATGTCCCGCCAGAAAGAGTTCATCATCTACGTGATTCTGAGCGCCATCGGCCTCTTGCTAAATGAAATCTTCCTTTACATTTGTGTCGATGTGGTCTACAACCATTCTGACTTCCTGATGGGACTCTACGGTGACCGCCTGGCTGAGATCATCGCCAAGATCATCGCAACCGGCCTCGTCATGATCTACAATTTCGTATCCCGAAAAATCATCTTTGAGAAACACTAACAAAGTCGGCCACTGAGGTGGCCGACTTTTTGAATTACAAGTTCAATGACAACTGCTCTGAAAGGTGCTAGTATGGTGGTAGAGAATTGGTTTACAATTTTCGGCATGCCCAGTTTTGTTTCGTCATAATAAACAAATCGATTCGTGATTATTACTAAAAAGGAGTTTTAAACTCCTTAGTTGCGGCTATATTTCATGGAAGTTCAGTCAGAAACGGTCGCAAATGGTCATGCGAAATGGGTTGGATTTTGTGCTTGTTCTTCACAATAAATGGCTAAAACATGCCATTTGGAACTATATGCTACTAGGAAAAAACTGAAAAATGCTCGCTTTTGTTGCGCAACATAACTGAGCATTTCTGCGGTTTCGGGCGCAAATCGTTTCTGCTAGTATTTCTTCAATCTACGTAGATTCAATATTTTTGTGATTGGAGAGAAAGATGGCAGAAGTTAATCGAGAGTTCAAATCGGAGCTTTTTGCATTTCTTTTTGGCCGCGAGGAGAACAAGAAATGGGCGCTGTCCCTTTATAATGCGATGAATTCTACGCAGGTTGCGGATCTCAAGGATTTGCAGATTATGACAATCGAGAATTATCTGTACCTGGGAATGAAAAACGACGTGGCGCTGATGATACGAGATGTCCTGGGTGTGTTTGAGCATCAGAGCACATTTAACCCGAACATGCCAGTTAGGGAGTTGATGTACGCGGCGCGGCTCTACGACAAGTATCTGCAGCTAAATGAAATCAACCGTTACAGTAGCAAGAGGATACCGCTTCCAGCTCCGCGGCTGGTTGTGTTCTACAATGGCACGGAGGACAGGGCAGATCAGGTTCTGCGGCTGAGTGATTCGTTTGACGAGGAGAACAGGGCTGTGGCGGACATCGAGGTTACGGTCCATATGTACAATATCAACTACGACCGAAGAAGTGAGCTGCTTGAAAAGTGCAAGCCTTTGGAGGAATACGCCTGGTTTATTGACCGTGTCAGAATGTGTGGCGAAGTAGGGATCGAGGAGGCTGTAGGCAAGGCGATAGACGATATGCCTGAGGATTTTGAAATTAGGCCATTCTTATTGGCGCATAGAGCGGAGGTGATCGGAATGATGTTTATGGATTACAACGAAGAGGAAACAATGAGACTGGTGCGAAAAGAGGCTGAGGAAGACGGCAGAGCCCTTGGCATGGCGCAAGGAATAGAACAAGGGATAGAGCAAGGTGAAGCCCGCGGTTGCAACGATACAATTAAGGCAATCAAGTTGTTAAATAGTGGTGTTAATTCTTTAAAAGCCCTGATTAAAGAGGGGATACCAGAATCTATAGCGCAAAATGTATTAAATCAGTTTTATACAGAATAAATCATTAATCGGCTATTGGGGACGGTTCGGACTGGCAGAAATCTGCCAACGAGAACCGTCACCTGTGGCTGATTTTTTTGTGCCAGGGTGTGGGGATTGTGGTATTATATAGGTGTTTTATAATAGGTGAATTAAGAAACGGATGTATTTATGAATAATCAATTTGACAGAACTCAAATGTTACTTGGCGAGGAGGCTCTGAAAAAGCTGGCCACGAAGCGTGTGGCGGTTTTCGGAGTAGGCGGAGTAGGCGGCTACGTTGTGGAGGCTCTGGCTCGTTCGGGTGTGGGCGCACTTGACCTTATTGATAAGGATGTGGTGGACGAAACTAATATCAACCGCCAGATCATTGCTACACTGGACACTGTGGGAAGGCCTAAGGTGGATGTGGCTGAGGAGAGGGTGCACAGCATCAACCCTGACTGTGTTGTAAGGAAATATCAATGCTTCTATCTACCTGAGACAAGATGCAATTTTGATTTCTCGGAGTATGATTATGTAGTGGATGCTATCGATACGGTGACAGGAAAGCTTGCGCTGATCCAACAGGCGAAGGAAGCTGGTGTGCCGGTGATCTCATCCATGGGAGCGGGCAACAAGCTGGACCCAACAGCTTTTAAGGTAGCGGACATATATAAAACCAGCGTATGTCCGCTTGCGAAGGTGATGCGTCGCGAGCTGAAGAAGCGAGGTATCGATTCGCTGAAGGTGGTTTACTCAGAGGAAACACCGATTGATACAGGCGGAAGAACACCAGGGTCTGTGGCATTTGTGCCATCCGTGGTGGGCCTAATTATCGGTGGAGAAGTAATTAAAGATGTGATAAACTAATATTACTATTCACAGTAGATAACATATTTATAAATAATTCTGTGGCTGCTTGCAGACAAAGGGATTATTTAATTATTGTTGATATTATATCGAGAAGGAGATGGGGATATGAAGAAGATAGTAGTTGGCGATTACGAGCTTCAGACTGAGGGCCTGATCATGGGCGCTGTTATCGCAACAGGCGCAGGTCTTGTTGGCCTTGGCGTGAAGAATCTTCTGGATGCTAGAAAGCTGAAGCATGCGGCTGAGCAGCCGGTTGATGAAGAACTGGAGTTCGAAGAATATAAAGAGAATAAGAGTCGTAAGCTTAAGAAGAAGAGAGACGCAAAGCTCCGCCGTGGTATTGTAGGTATATCAGTTGGTGCTTTCGCTACAGCTGTGGGCGTTGCTGCATTTACCCCTCTCAGAAGATACGTGGTAAATGACGATTTCACTCTTCGTACTGATCGAGCTGAACAGTTGGACGGTGTAGTTAGTAGCGTTCGTGAACTAAGTGGCTCTCTTAAGGGTGGCGTTCAGAACAAAGTTCAAACTGTTCGTAACATTGATATTTCTGATATCAAAGATGAGTTATCTAGTATCAAGGAAAACATCCCTGATATTAAGAGCAGTCTTCCAGATATTAATGACATCAAGAACAATCTGCCAGATATTAAATCCTGCTGTGGCAGATCCTGCAAGTGCAGTTTCCCTTGCATTTCTTCACTGAAGAGCAAGGCTCCTGATTTTGATGATGTGAAGGCCAACATCCAGAACATCAAGGCACTTATCATCAAGGTTCATACCATAAAGAAAGTAAGCGAGAAGCTTGAGTCAAAACTTCAGGACATCCTGGCAAAGCTCGCATAATGAGTCAAAAGGGCTTTGAGCCAAATCGACTCATCCAATAAAAGGTTAAGGGTACACGGGGGAAATGCTAACTAAGACTGTTCGTCAGCTCATCCGCAAGGAGGGCTGGAAGAATCTAAAAAGAAGATATTATCTAAATATACTTGTTGCATTTATCTTTTCTGTAATAATCAGTGGCGGTTACCAGTTTGCTACCCAGCGGGGCAGCATTCTGGATGACAACGCCTTTTCTACAACTGCTAGTATAGTCGAGGCTGAGAACGGCAACGGGCTTCTGGGTAAGGATACCAGCCGATCCAACGCCGAGACTCTTCGGCAGTTTATTTTTAATATTTTCGAGATTGAGGATATCGATGATCCTGACGACATCCCAACTACTTCCGAGCAGTACTACGGTGGCGTTGCGTCGGTGTTCGTCAACGAGATCTCGGGCAGCCAGTCCTTCGTGTTCGGAATTCTAAATGGCGTCAACCAGCTGGTTTTCGGCGGTAAGATCGCCAGTTCGATTACCATTTTCATTTTCGCTGTCATTTCCATATTCATTTTCCTATTTTTTAAAAATGTTATCGTCGTTGGAAAGAACCGGTATTTCCTGGAGCAGCGCCGCTACCATGGTACTGGCGCCAGTGAGCTTCTTTTCCCGTACAAGAATAAGCGCCTGAAGAACATCGCCTTCGTCATGTTCTTCAAGTACATCTACCAGGTGCTGTGGAACCTGACCATCGTGGGCGGCATCATCAAGCGCTACGAGTATTATCTGATTCCGTACCTTGTTGCTGAGAATCCAGAGATCACGAAAAAAGAGGCCTTCGAGCTTTCCAAGACGCTCATGCACGGCGAGAAATGGAAGTGCTTCATTCTCGAAGCATCCCTCTTTCCATGGTACATCCTTTCGTACTTCACATTTAATCTGTCGTCACTTTTCTTTTCCGACGCCTATATCGAGTGCGTCAGAGCGGAGATCTACATGCAGATCCGTACTGCAAAGAAGGACAGTCTCCGTCTTGGTCTGAGAAAGCTGCTAAATGACGACTTGCTGGCTATCGACCATATCGAAGAGTGCGAGCATCCGTCAGGCGTGGAGGTTATGGACATTCCGTCAGTTTCGATTCATGACCTAAGGTACGATTACAACCGGACATATCCATTTATCTCTCTGGTACAGCTCTTCTTTACTTATTCGTTTGTGGGCTGGATCTGGGAAGTGTTCTACTACGTGGCGTCTATTGGTAAGCTTGTAAACCGCGGTACCATGCACGGCCCATGGCTTCCGATTTATGGCGTGGGTGGAATCCTGATCATCCTGCTGCTGAAGCCACTGCGTGAGAGACCAGGTCTCCTCTTTGTTGGAGCTGTTGCAGTCTGCGGTACTGTTGAGTACACCACAGCCTGGGCGCTGGAGACTTTCCTCCACAAAAAATGGTGGGACTACACGGGCTTCTTCCTGAACATTCACGGCAGGGTCTGTTTCGAGGGACTTCTGGTGTTTGGAATGGCAGGGCTTGCATTTACCTACGTATTCTCGCCGATGCTGGACGACATCTACAAGAAGGTGGATATCAAGTACCGCCGAGTGGTCTGCATCGCGCTACTGGTTCTGTTCGCGGCTGATCTTGTCTGGTCCGTTCTTTCACCAAACGTGGGTGTGGGCGTCACCATGTAGATTTTGCCACGTAACTTTTGCCCTTTGCAGAACAAATCACACGTAGTTTTCATTACCACCTTTTCTTTTGCGGTGGGGTTGTGTTATGATATCATTCGTCACTAATTATTTAAAAATTTTTATCTAAATATTTTTAATGAGTCACAGGAGTTACAAGAATTATGAAAAACAGGGAATATCCATTTTATAACCCGCCTCATATGTCTAATCTGAAGGAGATGATCAATCGTCTCGCAGTGGAGAAGGCGGACGATACAGCATTTGTTTACCCATGCGAGAGTGGGGAAATGCGAAAGACATACTACGATTTTAAAGAGGATATATATGCTTTCGGTGCCTGGATGTACAGCAAGAAGATCATCGACAAGCATGTTGCTATAGTTGGCGAGAATTCTTATGAGTGGCTGGTTGTGTTCCTTGCAGCTATCTGCGGCGGTAACACAGCGCTGGCTATCGATAAGAGTCTTCCGGATGAGGAGATTGTTAACCTTTCGAAGATCGGAGAGGCAGACATGGCATTTGCCACCGACACATATTTCGAGAAGGTAAATAAGAAGGTGGGCAAGAAGGCCTACAATCTGAAGGATCTGGACGAGATTCTCACAGAGGGCCGCAAGCTCATGCGCGAGGGCAAGAGCAAGGCTTTCGAGGATTACGAGATCGACGTTGATAAGACTGCTGCAATCCTGTTTACTTCTGGTACTTCAGGAATCAGCAAGGGCGTTCAGCTGACAAACAGAAATATGGCATTCGAGATCGTTCACACAAGTATGCTTTACGAGCCAAAGGGCGGCGTTCTGGCGGTGCTTCCTTTCCACCATGCGCTGGGTCTCGTGGTTGGTATCCTCATGGTTGTGAACTACGGACAGCCAATCTACATCAACAAGAGTCTTAAGTACGTTAAGAAGAATATGGAGGAGTTTGGTCCTCAGACTATGTTCCTGGTTCCTATGTTTGTTGAGTTCTTCCACAAGCAGATCTGGGCTGAGGTTAAGAAGAAGGGCAAGACTCAGGCGTTTAAGGGTCTCATGAAGTCTACTGACCTGCTGCTGAAGGCTGGCGTGGACGTGCGTAAGAAGACATACGGTTCCATCCAGAAGGTATTCGGTGGACACCTTGAATATATCATTTGCGGTGGTGCGGCACTTGATCCTATGTATGTTAAGGAGTTCCGTACCTGGGGCATCGAGATTCTAAATGGATACGGCGCTACAGAGTGTTCGCCATGTACAACTGTTAACAGACCATTTTTCAAGAAGGACGGCAGCGTTGGCCACCTTGTTCCAGGTCTTGAGGCTAAGACTACCGAAGACGGCGAGCTTTGCTTCAAGGGTGACCTCGTAATGAAGGGTTACTACAAGAATCCTGAGGCAACTGCAGAAGCTCTCGAGGATGGCTGGTATCACACAGGCGACCTTGGTTATGTGGACGATGACAACTTCGTTTACCTCACAGGACGTAAGAAGAATCTGATCATCCTCAGCAACGGCGAGAACATCTCACCTGAAGAGCTGGAGCTTGATATCGCTCGTGACGACGCTGTGCAGGAAGTTCTCGTATACGACGAGGGCGGCAAGATCGTTGCAGAAATCTTCCCAGTTGAGGAGCATTTCGGCGACACCGCTTACTTCGACAAGCTGAAGAACAAGGTCAACAAGGGACGCCCAATGTACAAGCAGGTTGCAAAGGTTAAGCTTCGTGAGGAGGAGTTCATCAAGAACGCCACCATGAAGATCGTCAGATACAAAAATATACCAAATTACGGAAAGTAAGAAATCAGCCACTGGGGCGGTTCTCAGTGGCTGTTTTTTATTGCAAGACAGCCACTCTTTGATGTATAATATACATTCGGACTACAGTGTATATTAGCGGTCCAGAACGACTATGCAAAATGCTCTTAATGCATTGAAGGAGTTTAGATAAATGGACATTTTGGCGATATTACAATTACTCGGCGGCGTTGGCCTCTTCCTTTTCGGAATGAGCCAGATGAGCTCGTCGATAGAGAAACTGGCAGGTTCAGGTCTGGAGCGAATCCTCGAGACTGTGACGACCAGTAAGAAGAAAGGCGTTGGCGACATCAAGGGATGGGCATTTGGTACGGGAGTGACGGGAATCATCCAGAGCTCGGCGGCTACCACCATCATGCTGGTCGGCTTCGTAAATGCCGGAATCATGAAGGTTGCGCAGGCCATGCCTGTTATGTTCGGCGCAAATGTCGGTAGTACAGTTACCGCGCAGATCCTTCGTCTCGGTGATATCGGAAATGATAATATAATACTCAAGCTTCTGAAGCCTGCGTCCTTCGCACCTATGCTAGTGGGAGTTGGTGCATTTGTCATTCTCTTCACAAAGAGCAAGAAAGCGAAAGACATTGCGGGTATCCTCGTAGGACTGGGAATGCTTTTCTACGGAATGACGCTCATGGAGGACGTCTTCGCTCCTCTTAGAGAAAATGAGAAGTTTCAGTCACTGTTCGTTTCATTTGAAAATCCACTTCTTGGAATACTTATCGGACTCGTGATCACTATGATCCTGCAGAGTTCCAGCGCGTCAGTCGGTATACTTCAGGCGCTGTCTGCGACGGGCACGGTGTCATACGCACTGGCGATGCCAATCATCATCGGCTGCAACATCGGAAAGTGCTCGACTCCGATCATCGGCGGAATCGGCGCAAACAAGAAGGCGAAGAGCCTTGTCGTAGGATACTTGCTCTTCAACCTCTTCGGCGCGATTGTATTTACGATACTGATATATGTGATAAATGTAACTGTCGGCATGCCATTTATGTCGAAGCACGTGAATCGTGGTAGCATCGCGACACTGCACCTGCTCTTCAACTTCGGAACAAGCGTGATACTGCTTCCGCTGTCGAAGAAAGTGGCCGCACTTTCAGAGAAGATTGTCGGCACAGACGAAGAGAAGCAGACAGATATCGAGCTGTCGAAGCTAGACGACATGCTGCTGAATACACCAACTATCGCGTTGGAACAGTGTAAGTCACTGATCTTCCAAATGAGTGAGTTAGTAGTAGAAAACTACAAACTCGCAACAAGTATGATATACGAATACGATGAGGCGAAGTTCCCGCTTATGGAGGAAAATGAGTCTTTCATCGATAAATGTGAGACGGTCCTGTCGGCTTATATCGTAAGGATCGACCGCAAGCGTCTGACCGCAGAAGATAAGCTGACGGTAAATGAGATACTGAACTCCATCGGAGACCTGGAGCGAATGGGTGACTACTGCATGAACATCGCCTACGTTGCCAAGGATAAGAACGAGCAAGATATTCATTTCTCGCCTGCTGGACATATGGAGACAGAGAAGATAATCGATGCCGTTAGGTACACGATTGAGACCACTCATAAGGCATTTATCGCTGACGACATGAACCTCGCGGTGAGAGTTGATCCACTGTCTCAGACGGTTGACGAGCTGAAGGAGATTATCAAGTCGCATCATGTAGAGAGACTGCAGGACGGAATCTGCAGCATCGAGGGCGGCGTGTTCCTCTTCGACCTGGTCAACAGTTTTGAGCGAATCGCATCCCATTCCGCAAATGTATCCCTCCACGTTATCAAGAAGGTGCGCGGCGACGACGAGTTCGACGAGATGCACGGTCATGCGAACGACAGCCACAGCGAGGAGTACAAGGCACTGTACCGCTACTACGAGTCACAGTACATTGATCCAATACTTAGGTCAAATGAAGAACTTGCCGATGCTGCTATCGAAGAAAAGAAGATGCTTGAAGCGAGAGCTGCAGCGAAGTCATTAGAAGAGAAAGCCAAGGCAGAAGCCAAGGAAAAGGCAGAGAAATCCAAGGAAAAATCCAAGGATGATGCTAAATCGAAGGAACGTAGTGATAAGACTAGTAAGAAGAATGCAACAGATAAGGTAAAGAAGAACACTACTAAGAATGTCGACAAGAAATCAGATAAAGAAAAGTCTGATAAAGGCAAGAAATAAAACAAGTAATAATCAAGTAATGATTAAGTAGTAAAACAAGTAGAATTAAACTAGTTGAAGAAAAAGTAGAATAAAGGAAGTAGGGAGAAGAAAGATGTCAAATTATAATACTAATACATCGGCTATTACGCAGGAAGAGTTTAATTATGCGCAGGAGGTTATCAAGAAGCTTTCCGCTTACTACGATGAGAAGGTAGTAGGTCAGCAGAATCTGAAGTTCGCACTGGTCGCTTCCATCATTGCGGATGGACATATCCTGATCGAGTCCGTTCCTGGACTTGCAAAGACAACCGCTGCGAAGACAATATCAGATGCGGTAGATGGAAAGTTTTCACGTATCCAGTGTACACCTGATCTTCTGCCTAGTGATATCATTGGTACTCAGGTTTACAATCAGTCAACAGGGCAGTTCGATACAACACTCGGTCCTGTATTTGCAAACTTCGTACTTCTGGACGAGATTAACCGTTCCAGTGCAAAGACACAGAGTGCCATGCTTGAGGCCATGCAGGAGCGCCAGGTAACAATTGGTGGTGCTTCATACAAGATGCCAGGTGACGTGTTCATCGTTATCGCAACACAGAACCCTATCGAGCAGGAAGGTACATACCTTCTGTCAGAGGCGCAGACAGACCGTTTCCTTATCAAGGAAAAGATCACATACCCAACTCCAGATGAAGAGTCTGAGATTCTTAACAGAATCGAGTCCGGTGTGATTAAGAAGACACCTGCTGTCCTCTCAATTCAGGACGTTGATAACCTTCAGGCTATCGCTGAGAAAGTTTACGTAGATGCTTCTATAAAGAAGTATATTTCATTTATCGTTGACGCAACAAGAAATGCAGAGAAGGTACTCCCTCAGGAGCTTAGCCGTTACGTAAAGATGGGCGCCAGCCCTCGTGCATCTATCGCATTTATGAAGATTGCGAAGGCAGTTGCACTTATCTACGGACGTACATATGTTACTCCAGACGACGTAAAGCTTCTCCGTCATCAGGTACTGCGTCACAGAGTTGAGCTGAACTACGCAGCTATCGCTGATAACGTATCAGTAGAAACAATCATCGACCGCATCGTTGGTGCGATCCAAACCCCATAATAAAAATGAGTCAAAATGGCTCTCTCGCCAATCGACTCATTCGAGGTAGAATATGGATTACGATTATTTAGCCAGGATTAAGGCGTCCATAACTTTATATACGAGAAAGAAGACTTCGAACATTCTTGACGGTGAGTTCGGTTCTATATACCGAGGCCGAAGCTTCGACTTTGATGATCTTCGCGAGTATGTGTACGGCGACAGCGTCCGTGACATTGACTGGAAGTCATCCTCGAAGACAGGCCGTGTGCTGATCCGCCGCTTCATTGCTGACAAGAAGCATAACATTTTGTTCGTTGGTGATGCAGGAGCTAAGTTCCGAGGGGACACAGATAAGGGCGAGGCTAAGACAGATATCGCGCTAAATGTCCTCGGCACGATCAGCTATCTTGTAAATGACCATGGCGACGATTACGCGCTTCTTACAAGTACCGATCAGGGATACGATTTTAGTTTCTTTAAATCGGGAAAGCAGCATTTAGAAAGACTTCTGATGAGATATGAAAAATGTCTCTCCAAGGAGGAAGCTAAGCCGCTGTCAGGAACACTTGATTACATCGCTGAGAACATCCGCCGTAAGATGATCATTTTCATCATCACGGATATGGAGGGTGTTGCGAATCTTGATGAGAGTCTGCTGAAGAAGCTGACTGTTATGAATGATGTTATGATCATCAACATTGAGGATGCTTATCTCACAGGTGACAATCTCTACGATCTTGAGTCCAAGAGTTATGAGAGAGATTACATGCTCCACGACAAGAAGCTTCACAGAGCAGAGCTTGCAGACCGTGCAGCTCGTAAGAAGAAGGCCAATGAGCTCTTCAAGAAATACCAGATAAGTATGGTAGATGTGAGCAGCGAAAATGAAGTTGTGGATAGAATAGTGGAACTTTTCGAAAGGCACAAGAATGAAAACATCGGTTGAGTTACAGGCGCCGTTTAATTATCTGATTCTCTGGATCATTCTTGCTGTGATACTCATCGCTGGCGTTATCGTCGCGCAGGTTTATCTTAGAAAGAAGCTGGGTGACAGGCTGAAGCGTGAGAAACAGATCAAGTTAAAACGTATCTCAGAGGGAACTCTCGAAGGTAAGAAGAAGAAATACCTGGCAGAGCTTTCATATATCGAGACGGACCTTGTTAACAATAGAATAACTATCAGACAGGCTTATCACAAGATCAGTCACACCATAAGAATGTTTGTGTTTGAGGTGACTGGTATCAAGGTTCAGCATTACACGCTGACTGAGATCAGAAGGGTTAACATCCCTCAGCTTACAAATCTTGTGAGAGAGTATTATGAGCCAGAGTTTGCCCGTGAGACAAGGGCAGATGTAAGAGCATCTATCTTTAGAACTCGCGCGCTCATAGAAGGTTGGAGAAAGTAAGATAGAGATAGCTTTCTATCTTAGGAGGAAAAAATGCATTTAATACATCCACTGGTGCTGAAGATCGGACTGCCAATTCTGGCGGCGGCTATCATAGCACTGCATGTGATTAAGAGGAAAATCAAATATCATGGTGGAATCAAGGCTGCTAACACCAGCTTCGTAAAGGATCTGAGTATATATAAGACTAGAAGACATCTGTACACATTTGTATCGATTGTGATGGAGGTGTGCCTCATTACTAGTCTGGTTGCGTCTCTGGTGTTAATTGCCAGACCTGCAAAGAAGGAAACTGTTAATAATGGTACAAAGAAGAGAGATATCTTCTTATGTATGGACGTTTCATATTCCATTTACGAACTGAATCGAGATCTTGTTGATAGTCTTCAGGATGTTGTTGCTGGACTTGACGGCGACAGATTCGGAGTTTGTATCTACAATACATCTACTGTTCTCTATGTTCCGATGACGGACGACTATGATTTCGTTAATCAGAAGCTTGAGGAAATCAAGGTGTACTTCGAGATGCAGAAGGAGTACATGGACAAGTATTATAACGAGAGCACTGGTATGCTGGAGTATAACACTAGCGACTATGAGGAGTTTCAGGAAGCGTCAGAGGCTCTGGACTACTACGATGCAGGTACTCTTGTTGGTAACTACACCAAGGGTAGTTCTCTGATCGGTGAGGGTCTTGCTTCATGTATGTACAGCTTCCCAAGACTGGACGACGAGGACAGAACCCGTATCATCATCATGTCTACTGATAATGCGGAGGAAGCACTGGCTAAGCCACTTGTTGAGCTGGATGAGGCTTGCGACATCTGTAAGAAGAATGACATCAAGGTGTACGGAATATTCCCGAACAGAGACAGTTGGAGTGGTATGAATACTACTGACTATGTCAGCTGCGAGAATGAGTTAAAGTTAAATGTACAAAAGACTGGCGGCGAGTTCTATAAGCAGAGCGAGAGCCTGTCGGTAGATGATATCGTTGCAAGTATTGAAAGAGAAGAGGCCCTGGAGGTTGAGGAAGTAACAATCACTAAGATTGTGGATCAGCCTGCTATCCCTGTGATCGTTCTGATTATCTCACTTTGTACAATGCTGGTTATGGGACTGGTGATTAGATTATGATAACGAAACCAATTATTCCTATAGTCGTAATGATCCCACTGCTGCTTGTGGTGCTGATCTGTTACTGCATAGGAACACTTAGAAGAAGTGTAAAAATTAGATATAAAGTGCTAGGCATACTTCGAATAACGGTGATCGTGGTGCTTGCATTTCTCGTTAACTTGAGAATCATGGATAAGCGTTACGATGCCAAGGTTGAGATGAAGAATCTGGATGTGCTGTTCGTTGTGGATACCACCATAAGTATGTGGGCCGAGGATGGCCACGGCGGAGACACTCGTATGGATTCGGTGCTGGAGGATACGGAGTACATCATTGATCAGCTGTCGGGCAGTAACTTCGGTCTGATAAGATTCGATAACCGCTCACAGATTCTGGCTCCTTTCACTCAGGATCATGAGTCCATCAAGGATGCTTTTTCAACTATCAAGGAGCCTGACATTAATTATGCACGTGGTAGCTCACTGAATGTTTGCTACGACGATATGAAGAGTCTGTTGGAGTCATCGAACTCCAAGGACGAGAGACTGACAATTCTTTTCTTCATCAGTGATGGCGAGATCACAGATGGCTCAAATCTTCAGTCTTTTGCTGAACTGAATGAGCTGGTGGACGCCGGAGCGGTGCTGGGTTACGGTACTGAAAAGGGTGCGGAAATGGAATATGGAAGTTGGGGTTCGAAGGTGAAGGACCCTGAGACTGGCAAGAACGCTGTCTCAAAGATGGACGAGGGACATCTGAATATGATCGCCGAAGATTTGGACATCGATTATATCCACATGAAGAGCTCGTCAAATATCACCTACCTCCTGGAATCAATTAAAAGCGGTAGTTCACTCACCATCGAGAAGGCGGACACAGTGAGCTACGAAGATACATACTACATGTATGTAATCCCACTACTGATCATGCTGCTGCTGGAGCTTGTACTATTTATCCGACGCGGCCGCCTGTAATCGGGAAATCTGCCAGGGAGAACCGTCCCCGGTGGCAGGGTTTAAAGGAATAAATATGGCAACAAATAATGAGGAAAAATTAAATAAGCAGGAAGCGCGTCTTAAGAAGAAGGCTGACAAGAAGGCTGAGAAGATCGCTGACAAGGAGCGAATCCGTGCCGAGAAGAAGGCGGACCGCGAGGCACTGTTCAAGGTCGAGGATCCTATCGGATTCATGCGTATCGTGAATGTCATCAGCGTGATACTTCTGCTCATCGGTCTGTTCTTAGGAATCAGATATACGTTAAATGGCATTTTCCTCCTCAACTATAAACACGGCAACTATATGGCTAAGGTTGAGGTGTTCCTTGAGAAGATGAATGTGCCTGAGGGGTATCTGCCGTTCTACAATGCGGGTAATGCTTACTACATGACGGAAGATTACGACAATGCTATCGACAGTTATAAATCGGCGCTGGAGTGTCATCCTTCGGACAAGAAGGAGGCAGATATCCGAGTTAACCTGGCACTGGCAATGCTTCATAAGATAGATTTCGATAATATCAACACTGAGAAGCAGAAGGCTGCGGCAATCAGAACTCTGCAGTCGGCGCGTAACGTTCTCTGCGAGAAGGGACATGCGGATCCTTATGGAACGGATGGTCGTGATCCGGAGGCGGAGCAGCTTAAGCAGGACATCGACAAGATGCTCGAGGAACTTGATGCTGAACCAGAACCACCACAGGAAAGTGATTCGGATGAGCAGCAGCAGGGCGGAAGTGGCGATCAGGAAAAGGAAAAGAGTCAGAGAGAGAAGCAGCTGGAAAAGGAGCTTGATGAGCAGAAGCAGGAAAATATGCAAGAACGTCAGGAAGCCCAGGATTCTGCAAATAATCAGAAACAGCAGCAGGGCGGCGGCGGCGACGGCTCAAATGGCGGCGGCGGTGATGACTTTGACGGAAAGACATGGTAAAATAAGTCAAAGTGGGTCAAAGCCGATTCGACTCATTTCAAAAATCTATGAAAAAGAAGATGTGTTTGTATGAAGAAATCTCGTGAAAAAGAGAAGAAATCAGATATAAACATCGAGCTTGAAAAGACGGCGAAGAAAGAGAAAAAGCCGACTCGAGCTGCGAAGAATAGAAGACGAAGAGAGGCAACTCTCAAGTGGGATAAGCTGGACAATACTGCCCAGCTTTTTCCCGTTATTGCGAGAGAGGGCATGAGCAACGTTTACCGCGTGTCTGTGGTCCTTAAGGAGGACATAGATGGCACTGCGCTCCAGCTGGCTCTCGAAAAAGTGCTGCCCCATTTTGATATATTCAGAATGACCATGAAAAATGGCCTTTTCTGGCATTATTTCGAAGAGAACAAGCGCCCGGCTCCAAAGGTTATTGAGGAGAGCGAGTACCCTTGCCTCTTCATCAATCAGTATGAGAATAATCACTACCATTTCAGGATGTCTTATTATAAGAACCGTATTAATCTGGAGGTGTTCCACGCCATCACTGACGGCAACGGAGCTCTCAACTTCCTGAAGGAGATAACATATCAGTACATCCGACTGAAGCATCCGGAGCTTTCCGGTGTGGTGAAGGATACTTTGGCAACGGAGACTTCTCTGGACGCTGAGGATAGCTACCTCAGCAACTACAAGAAGAAGGAAAAGAAAACCTACAAAACGGAACGTGCTGTCATCATGAAGGGTGAGAAGCTGGCGGTAAATGAGCTGGCCATCACTCACGGCATGATGCCGATCGCTGAGATTAAGGCGGTGGCTAAGGCATATGGTGTCACCATCAATCAGTACATCGTGGCGGTTTACACCTGGGCCATCTATAAGAGCTATCTGAACGGCAAGCAGAGCTCGAAGCCAATCACGACCTGCGTGCCTGTAAACCTTCGTCCATACTTTTCATCGGACACTAACAAAAACTTTTTCGTGGTTGTATCTGCGGTCTTCAAGCCGACTGAGGAAGAGTATACATTTGAGCAGGTGCTGGAAATCGTGGCAAAGAGCCTGAAGGACCAGATCACCAAGGAGAACCTTGAGAAGCTGTTCTCATATAACGTGTCAAATGAAATGAACACGCTTCTAAGAGCGATTCCGCTGTTCCTCAAGAACATTGCCATGAAGCAGGTGTACAACGCATCGGCTAAGGCTAACACAACTACAGTTACGAATCTGGGAATCGTTAAGACCTCCGAGCCGTATTCGAAATATATCGAGAGGTTCCAGGCAATACTGTCCATGTCTAAGGGACAGAACATGAAGATGACCGTGCTTTCGTATGAAGACATGCTGACGATGACATTTAGCGCCGGCATACTGCTGCCAAGTGTGCAGAAGACTTTCTTCAGAAAGCTGACAGAAGACGGCATCAACGTAACCATAGACACCAACGGAGTTTATTACGAATAATATGAAAGAAAATTCTGAGAAAGAATTGAATATAGAAGAATCCGCTGTGCAGGAAGTCGCTGAGAGTGAAGCATCGAATCTTCGTCGCTGCCCGCGCTGCAAGATAAGCATTGTGGACGACACCGTCGAGTGCCCACTGTGTCACGGAGTTGTGGAGAATGCGCCGGAGAACCGAAACATGGAGGAGGCGTCTATCTCCCTCACTTATCCGGATATCTCGGTAAGAACCAGGGTTCTTCGACTGATCATCCGAATCGCACTGTTCCTGGCCATCGCCACTGAAGTGATCGTGGTGCTGGTAAACTACGTGACGTTCAACGGCATCTACTGGTCATGCATCGTAGGACTGGGCCTTTGCTATGGATGTGCAACCCTGCTGTACTCGGTTCGAAAGAGAAGGAGCATGCAGAGAATTGTGCAGGTTCAGCTTTTCCTGAGCATTTTCTTCTTGCTTTTGCTGGACTTTGTGCTAGGCTTTAAAGGCTGGTCAATCAGCTACGCGGTACCGATCGCGCTGCTCAGCGTTGACACCATGATGGTCTTCCTGATGATCATCCGCATCAACGGCTGGCAGAGATTCATCATGACCGAGATCGTAACATTTGTCCTCAGTATTGTAGTGCTGATCCTGGACATCTGCGGAGAATTAGGCGGAGTGATCTTCGGCCTTGTGGCATTGGTGGTAACAGGACTGATCCTGCTTGGTACCATCATGATAGGAAACAAATCGGTTTCAAATGAGATCAAGCGCCGCTTCATGATCTAAGATGAGTCGATTGGCGAGAGAGCCAAAGTGACTCATTGTGGGAGGAAATATGTCTGACGAGTTAAGTCGTAAGGCCAGAATCGTTAAGCGTCTGGTGGCTGAATTTAATAGTAATCGCGCCTTCGCTGATAAGTTTGCTCCTGGCGCCAATCTCCAGAGCGAGATGGATGTGGAGTACAACTATCCGGAACACCTGGTGGCCGAGAGGATCCACATGGATAATTTCGAGATGGAGCTGCTGACCAACTACGCAATCTATGACGAAGAGAAGGGCGAGTTTGAAGTTCCTGATAATATAGAGGAATCAAATGAAACGGAAGCTTCTAATAATATTGAAGCTTCGGATGAATCTGAAGCCTCAAATAATTTGGAAGCTTTTAGCAATACAGAAACATCCAGAGATACGAATCCAACAGACAATTCAAATGAAGATGATTCAACTAAGTATAATATAGATACAAACAAATGGGTCATCCTCCAGTTACATGGTGGAGGATACGTGGGAGCCATGCGTCGCCACTACAAGGTAATGGCAGGCCTCTACTCAGAGGTGGGCAAGGGCGCCACTGTTCTGACTGCGGACTACCGTGTCGCTCCAGAATATCCATTTCCGGCTGCACTGGAAGATGCCATGGCAGCTTATGAATGGCTTCTGGACCAGGGTGTCCCAGAGCATAAATTAGTTCTGGCAGGAGATTCTGCCGGCGGGGGGCTTGCAATGGCCCTATGTCATACGTTAAAATCCAGTTGGCGAAAACTGCCAGCAGGAATCATAGCAATGTCGCCTTGGACGGACCTTACAACCAGTGGTCCATCTTACACGGAGAACTTCGATATAGATCCTGTCTTCGGAAATGACCGAAGTGAACTGATTTTCAACAATCCGTATATCGGTGACGCCAATCCGAGAGATCCACGTATTTCGCCTGCATTTGGCGACTTCACAGGGTTCCCTCCAATGCTGATACAGGTGGGTACAGATGAAATGTTACTCAGCGACTCAGAGATGGTTGCCGCAAAGGCCCGCTCTGCTGGAGTAAAGGTGCGTTTCACCAAGTATCAGGGAATGTTCCATGTATTCCAGATGGCAGGTAAGATTATGGAAGAGTCCGGCCACGCCTGGGCCGAGGTTAAACGATTCTTAGAAGAAATATAGGAGAAAGTCATGCAGAAATTTTACTTAGAAAACATGTACCTTAAGGTAATAATAAATCAGAAGGGTGCCGAGGTGGCTTCCATTCTCTCAAAGGAGAACGGCCAGCAGTACCTCTGGAACGCAGACGAGAAGTTCTGGAAGCGTAGCTCACCAGTTCTTTTCCCAATTGTAGGTAGCGTTGCAGACGGCAAGTTCACAGTTGATGGCAAGGACTTCCCAATGTCTCAGCACGGTTTCGCCCGCGACATGGACTTCAAGATGATCAAGCAGCCAGACGGCAAGAAGATAATCTTCAAGCTGGACTATAATGAAGAAACAATGAAGCTGTACCCATATCCATTTTCACTGGAAGTTGAGTACAATCTTGACCGCTACAAGCTCACATGCAAATGGCGTGTCACAAATCTAAGCAAGCAGCCAATGTATTTCCAGATTGGTGCGCATCCAGCTTTCACATGTCCACTTAAGAAGGGCGAGAAACAGAGCGACTACTTCATCAGCGTGGACACAGATAAGGATCTGAACTACTCACTCCTTAGCAAGAACGGTCTTGTTGAGAAGGATGGCCAGACTCTTAAGAACGACGGCGGCATGATCGCTATCGACGAGCACATGTTCGACAACGACGCACTTATCTTCGACGGCTCACAGGCTACTAAGGTCAGCCTTTGTAAGCCAGATAAAATGGCATATGTAACTGTAGGTTTCGAAGCACCTCTTTTCGGTCTTTGGTCACCTGCAGGAAAGGGAGCCCCATTTGTATGTATCGAGCCATGGTATGGCCGTGCTGATAGAGAAGGATTTAGCGGCGATATTTCAGAGAGAGAGCACATAAATCGCCTTGAAGGACATAGCATTTTTGAGGCTGAATACTTCATTGAAATTGGTGTTTAAGTCGAAATTTTGAATATCCGTTTACATAACAAAAAATATGACAGAAATATTACGAAAAATGGCTAAAATTATTACAAAAAGCCCAATAAACGCTTGACTTTTATAAGAGAAAACGTATAATTTAATAGAGCGTTTTAGTTCGGAATTAGGGGGCTAGAATAGCAAATTATATTAAGTATTTTTTAGGAGGATTTCCAAATGAACAAAACAGAACTTGTAGCAGCTATTGCTGAGAAGACAGATCTTTCAAAGGCTGATTCAGAGAGAGCTCTTAAGGCTTTCATCGAGACAGTTGAGGGCGCACTTAAGAAGGGTGATAAGGTTCAGCTTGTAGGCTTCGGTACATTCGAAGTTAAGAAGACAGCTGCTAGAACAGGTCATAACCCAAGAACAGGCGAGAAGCTTAAGATTAAGGCTTCTAAGGCTCCTAAGTTCAAGGCTGGTAAGGCATTCAAGGATGCTGTAAACTAATCTGTACTGATTAAGAGTATTCACTGCCGCGTCTCAATGACGCGGCAGTTTTTCTATGGAGGAATTATGAGATTAGATAAATATTTGAAGGTTTCACGTCTGATCAAAAGACGTACAGTAGCTAACGAAGCCTGTGATGCAGGCCGTGTAGCGGTAAATGGCAAGCCTGCCCGCGCATCTTACGATGTGAAGGTTGGCGACGAGATAGAGATTACATTTGGTAACAAGACTGTAAAGGCAAGAGTCCTGAAAGTGGCTGAAACAGTGAAGAAAGACGATGCCGCTGATATGTTCGAACTCATATAAAAAGTGCTTGCATAAATGGTTAACATAAATTATACTATAGAAGTGATTTTGTCTTTAGTGGGTGGATGCTAACTATGCAGCATAGAGAGGTTAGAAAATCGAATAGACAGTCTAACGCCGGTCTTTTGCTGGTATTTGTTGTGGTACTTATCATCGTTGTTGCGTGTAGCGCAAGAAGCGTATCGCTGTACCATAAGAGCAAGGAACTCTCGGTTACACAGGCTCAGCTTGAGCAGCAGCTCGAGGACGCTAACAACAGAGCGGCGGAGCTTGAGGAACGCGAGAAGTACATGAAGACAAAGAAATATATCGAGGACGAAGCGAAGAACAAGCTGGGACTCGTCAATAGTGATGAGATTCTCATCAAACCAAAAGAAGATGATGATTAGAAAGTGACACTGGTGCCCGCACCGCTGTCACTTTTTTAAACTAGTTCGAATAAAGAAACTAATTCATTAAAATAGAGTGAGTCAAAGAAACAAACCTAATCAGAGAGATATATGGGATTTTACGAGAGTGTAACTGAATATATGAAGCAAGCCGGCATGCTGACGGACGTTGGTGGTGTGGTTGTGGGTGTATCAGGCGGCGCGGATTCCGTGGCGCTGCTTCGAGTGCTGTGTCAGTGTAGAGATGCCATTTCTCTGCAGAAAGGTGTAAAACCAGCAGACGCACTGAAGATAAATGTCATCCATATCAATCACATGATTCGAGGCGAGGAGGCCGACCGCGATGAGCGGTTTGTCCAAGATCTCTGTCAGCGCCTGGATGTCAGCTTCAAGGTTTACCGCGAGGACATTCCTAAGATGGCCCGTGACCAGCACCTTTCCGAAGAGGAGGCTGGCCGTATCTTCCGCTATCAGTGCTTCGAAAAGGAAGCGGACCTGCTGTCAAACGACGGAACCGATGAAAGGAATGTGCGAATTGCAGTAGCTCATAACAAAGATGACCTTGCCGAGACGGTGCTCTTCAACATGATCCGCGGTAGCTCCCTCCTGGGACTTTCTGGAATCAAGCCAGTGGTGGGCCGTATCATCAGACCACTCCTCATGACCTCCCGTGCAGAGATTGAGAACTATCTTAAAGAGCTGGGCCAGGACTACATCACCGACTCCACGAACCTGACCACGGACTACACACGTAACAAGATCAGACTCTCCATCATCCCACAATTAAGAGAGATAAATGGTAGCGCAGTCGATCATATAGTCGAGGTGGCGCAGGACGCAAGTCGCCTGAACCAGGACATCGCGGCAGAAATCAGCGCTCATTATTATGTAGAAAATAATTCAACAACAGACAGAGAAGCAAATCAGGAGATCCATATTCCTTCCTTTAGAACCCTCAGCACTCTGGCTAAGGGCGAACTGGTTTTGTCCAAAATGGAGAAGCTCAGCGGTCGCAGGAAGGACATAACAAGGGAACATATCCGTTCGGTATGCGCCTTGGCAGATATGGAGTCTGGCAAGAGCGTGGACCTTATCTACGGAATCCAGGCTCGTCGCTCCTATGACACTATTGTGCTCAGTATCAAATCAAACAACAAAAAAACGTCCATAACACAAGAACAAACTATGGAAAAGTCAGGCGAATCTCAGCCAACAGGAACCATTACAACTGAGATCATCCCGTACGACGCCTCCCTTGACCTGAGCAAAAAAGAATATACGAAGCTAATAGATTGTGATAAAATAAACTTCGTGCCTGTGCTTAGAACCCCACATCCAAACGACTTCATAGTTGTAAGTGGCGAAGGAGGAAGCAAGAAGCTGTCACGATTCTTCACCCACTCGAAAGTGGACCGTGAGAAGCGAGAGAGTTTTCCTGTTGTTGCTGATGGTGACGAAATCATTTGGGTCGTAGGGCTCAGACTCAGCGAACGCTACAAAGTTACAGGCAGTACAAAACGTGTGATGAAGATAACTTACACAGAAAAATAAAGAGGTAAAATTTTGGATAAGAAGATGAAACGAGGCGCGGGGAATCTGCTCCTTGCGTACGCATTAGTAGGAATTCTCTTCATCGGCGCGTGGGTATTTCTTTCCCGCCCGATGAACGTGGATAAGACCTACAACGACCAGAAACTTAAGCAGGATGTGAAAGACGGAAAAGTAGTTTCGGTAGTGATCAATCAAAATGAGGAAATACCGACAGGTACCATCGAAGTATCTTTCCGCGAGGACAAGAAGGTTTACTACACCCAGGACGTGTCTATAACCATAGACATCCTGAAGAACTCCGACATAGAGTATGAGATCGCTGACGTGACCCGAGCTGGGCTGGTAGAGAAACTGGCTCCATACATATTTATAACAATCCTTTTTGTTGTATACATCACTGTCACTTCAACTCAAATGGCATCTCTCGGTGGAAGTGTTGGAGGCGGAGCAGGTGGCAACCTTGCAAACTTTGGAAAGAGCCGTGCTAAAAAAGACCTGCAGACTGGCATAACATTTGACGATGTAGCTGGACTTGATGAAGAAAAAGAAGAGCTGGCTGAGATAGTTGACTTCCTGAAAGATCCAGGAAAATACACAGCCATCGGCGCAAGAATTCCAAAGGGTATCATTCTTGAGGGTCCTCCAGGAACAGGTAAGACCCTCCTAGCGAAGGCCGTATCAGGAGAGGCTGGAGTACCATTTTTCTCCATCTCCGGTTCCGACTTTGTAGAAATGTTTGTCGGCGTTGGTGCATCCCGTGTGCGTGATCTTTTCGCTGATGCACAGCTGAACAAACCTTGTATCGTATTTATAGATGAGATCGATGCGGTTGCCCGCCAGCGTGGTACTGGTCTTGGTGGCGGCCACGACGAGAGAGAGCAGACGCTGAACCAGCTGCTTGTTGAGATGGACGGTTTTGGCGACAACGAGGGAATCATCGTTATGGCGGCTACAAACCGTGTAGATATTCTGGATGCTGCAATCCTGCGTCCAGGCCGTTTCGACAGACGTGTTAAGATAGGTCGTCCTGATGTAAAGGGACGTGAGGAAATACTGAAGGTGCACACAGCCAAGAAGCCAATTTCTGAGGATGTAAACCTTCATGAGATAGCAAGAACAACATCAGGCTTCGCAGGTGCAGATCTGGAGAATCTGATAAATGAAGCAGCCATCAAGACTGCAAAAGAAGATCGTAAGTTCATCACAAAGAAGGATATCGACGATGCTTTCGTAAAGCTTGGTATCGGTACTGAGAAGAAGTCTCGTGTGGTATCTGAGCATGACAGAAAGATCACAGCCTACCACGAGTCAGGCCACGCTATTCTGTTCCACATGCTGAATGAGGTAGAAGAAGTTTATACTATATCTATCATTCCAAATGGATCTGGAGCGGGTGGTTATACGATGCCACTTCCATCCAACGATGACATGTACTACACAAAGAACAGAATGCTTCAGAACATCCAGGTATCAATGGGTGGACGTATTGCTGAGTCACTGATCTTCGACGACGTAACAACTGGTGCATCACAGGATATCAAGCAGGCAACCAGCGTCGCAAGAAGCATGGTAATGAAGTACGGCTTTGCTGAGAACCTGGGCTTCCTCAACTACGAGGCAGGTGAGGGCGAAGAAGTATTCATCGGACGTGAGATAGGTCATCAGAGACCTTACAGCGAGGAAGTTGCTGCCAAGATCGACGTTGAAGTTAAGAAGATAATCGACTACTGCTACAGCGAAGCAGAGCGAATTCTGAAGGAGAACATGGACGTACTCCACAAGACTGCAGAGCTTCTTATCGAGAAAGAAAAGATAACAGGCGAAGAATTTGTAGCGCTTTTTGAGTAGTTGTTCAACATGCACAATCGACAGGGCGGGAATAGGTTAAATTATATAACGGACTGTACTTCTTGCATAAAGTGTGGTTATAATAAACAAAAAAAAATATAAAAAAATGTCTTTTTTGTGAACACTTTTTAACAATAATCCGTATAATAACTATTGTAACCCCCCCAATACATTATATAGTTTTTTGCTACACCCCATAAGTAACAAAATACCTTCTCCAAAAGAGCGTGTCTACCCCGACACGCTCTTTTACT
>Ga0129306_1000375_pt1 | contig 72656 bp, 69 predicted proteins | sample P827metagenome_FD_94438 | JGI IMG/M metagenome (GOLD analysis project Ga0129306, IMG submission 94438) | Capybara group fecal microbial communities from Wisconsin, USA - P827 metagenome | ecosystem: Host-associated > Mammals > Digestive system > Large intestine > Fecal | place: USA: Wisconsin... | reverse complement strand
GCAACGGATTTTGCATTGCGCCAACATTCTGATTGACAATAACCTTCATGTGTTCGAGAAGAAATTGTTCTCGAATCTGGGTGAAGGCGAGCCGCTGCAGGTTATTGAAGCGAACAATGAAGAGCACGAAGCGGAACGCGTGGCGGCGGAACTGATTGCCCACCGTTTTTCTCATAAAACCAAATATAAGGATTATGCCGTTTTGTATCGCGGTAACCATCAATCCCGTTTGCTGGAAAAAGTACTGATACAAAACCGCATTCCTTACAGAATTTCCGGCGGAACGTCTTTTTTCAGCCGTACGGAAATTAAAGATATGATGGCGTATTTGCGCGTATTGGTGAATCAGGACGACGATGCGGCGCTGCTTCGCATTATCAATACGCCGAAACGGGAAATCGGCACGGCGACACTGGAAAAACTGGGTATGTTGGCGCATGAGAAGCATATCAGCCTGTTTGAAGCCGTTTTTGACTTTGATTTAATTCATCGTGTGACGCCGAAGGCTTATAATGCGTTGCAGAATTTTGCCCGCTGGATGGTGGAATTGAATGACGAATTACTGCGTTCCGAGCCCGAACGGGCGGTAAAACGCATGCTGACGCAAATTCATTACGAAGAATATTTGTATGAAAATGCCGTTAGCCCGAAAGCGGCGGAAATGCAAAGTAAAAACGTCGCCACGCTGTTCGAATGGGTGAGCGGCATGCTGCAAGGCGACGATAATAATGAGCCGATGACGCTGGATCAGGTGGTAACGCGCCTGACCTTACGCGATATGCTGGAACGCGCTGAAGATGAAGACGAAAGCGATCAGGTCCAGCTGATGACTTTGCATGCGTCTAAAGGTTTGGAATTTCCCCACGTGTTTTTGGTCGGCATGGAGGAAGGATTGCTGCCGCACCAAACCAGCATTGATGAAGATAATATCGAGGAAGAACGTCGTTTGGCATATGTAGGCATTACCCGCGCGCAACGGACGTTGCGTTTTACTTTATGCAAAGAACGTCGTCAATACGGCGAGCTGATTAAACCCGAACCGAGCCGTTTTTTGCTGGAATTGCCTCAGGACGACGTATTGTGGGAAAGAGATAAACCGCCGATGACGGAACAGCAAAAGCAGCAAAAGGCATCCGCCAATATTGCCAATCTGCGCGCTATCCTGGCGCAATCCAAAGCGAAATTGTAGAGGATTTAGTCAAACGGGTATTTTTTTGTAAAAAGCGTTTGACTTCATCTCAGAAATCCGTATCATACGGCCCACAAACCGATTGCGGTGAGATGGCCGAGCTGGCTGAAGGCGCTCCCCTGCTAAGGGAGTATGGGGTCAAAAACTCCATCGAGGGTTCGAATCCCTCTTTCACCGCCATTTTGTTTGTCTATTGCGATTTAATTGATTATTTAATTCTGCACCCGTAGCTCAGCTGGATAGAGTACTCGGCTACGAACCGAGCGGTCAGAGGTTCGAATCCTCTCGGGTGCGCCATTTAGCTTTGCTCTATAAGTTAAATGGTCGAGAATTTAAAATAACGAATTAAAATCCATACGCACCCGTAGCTCAGCTGGATAGAGTACTCGGCTACGAACCGAGCGGTCAAAGGTTCGAATCCTTTCGGGTGCGCCATCTTAATTTTTCATCTGAACTTCCTTTCTCAATTCATTTTTATTCCGCTTGTTTACAAATTTTTAGCCTGCATAGCAAAATTATGCCTTATAATTGAACGTGTTGTTTGTAGGTCATTTTCAGGGTTGAAAAAATATCACGTTTTTTATGCGTAATCGCTGGTGCGATTACTTATGGCTTCGCCACCGTTGGCAAAGCCAACGTTTAAAAAGCGTTGCTTTTTGTGACCGCACTTTATTAGTTTAGAAGGAATATCGGGAATCAAAATGTTGGAACAATCCGTTATTAATCAATATGACGCCTTAATTTTCGATATGGACGGCACGCTTATCGACACTATGCCGAGCCATGCCAAAGCCTGGGAAAAAGTCGGGCGCCAATTAGGCTATCCCATCACCGGTGATATTATGTACGAGCTGGGCGGCGCGCCGGTGCGTACTATTGCGCGGGAAACCTGCAGTCGTTACGGTATTCCGATGGATTTATTGGATGAAGTCATTCGTTTAAAACGTCAGTTCGGTTTTGAAATGGTCGAACTGAATGCGACTTTATTGCCGACCTTTGATATTGTGAAAGCCAATTTGGGGCGACGCGCGATGGCGCTTGGCACCGGTTCTCACCGTAATATGGTGAATATGTTGCTGGATAAATTCGAATTACGCCGTTATTTTAATGCCATTGTCGATGCCGACGAAGTCAGCGCGCATAAGCCTGATCCGGAAACTTTTCTGAAATGTGCGGAAAAAGTGGGCGTTCGTCCGCAAGCCTGTCTGGTATTTGAAGATGCGGATCTTGGCGTGCAAGCCGCATTGAACGGCGGTATGGATGTGTTTGACGTGCGTACCAAAACGCTAACCCGAGGTGCGAAATGACGACGCAGTTGATGTTAATGCGGGAGGGATTCGCGCATCTTGCCTCCGAACCGGATTTGTCCGATTTGCGCTTACACTGCCGTGAAATGTTGTTCGATTATAATAATCTGTTGCGACCTTCGGAAAAAGCGAAAAAAACAGCGTTAATCAAGAAAATTCTGGGCAAAACCGGTCAGACTATCAAAGTGAACTCACCGTTTTTTTGCGATTATGGATTTCAAATCGAAGTGGGCGAAAATTTTTTTGCCAACGCCGGATGTACCATGCTGGATACCGGCGGAATCCATATCGGCGATAATGTGTTGTTCGGTCCGAATGTGAGTTTATATACGGTGGATCATCCTCTTGACGTATCGCTTCGTAATGAAAGCTGGGAGCACGGACGAAAAATTATCATCGGAAATAACGTATGGGTCGGCGGCAGCGTGACCATTTTGGCCGGCATCACTATCGGCGATAATACGGTGATTGGCGCGGGGGCGGTTGTCACCAAAGATATTCCCGCCAACAGTTTGGCGGTGGGAAATCCTTGTCGCGTATTGCGGGAAATTACCGATGCGGATCGTCAATTTTATCTGACAACATACATGAAAAACGATTGATTTTTTGACCGCACTTTTGCGGACCATTGCCTGCGGAACATGTTTATCCGGGTATTTCTCAGCGTTTATGTGAAATCCGCAGGATAAAAAAACCGCCCTTTCTCTTGCGAGATTGAGCGGTGAATATAACCTAAGGAACCAATTTTTTTATTATTAATCACAACTGCAAGTTGCTTGTATTCTAGGACAGGCGGTTTTTTATTAAGTTCAAATTTTTTTGAGGAATTTTTATGCCTTTATTAGATAGCTTTAAAGTTGATCACACCAAAATGCAGGCGCCGGCTGTGCGCATCGCAAAAACGATGATGACGCCGAAAGGGGATTCTATCACGGTTTTTGATTTGCGTTTTTGTGTACCGAACAAAGAAATAATGTCGCCTAAAGGCATTCATACCCTTGAACATTTGTTTGCCGGCTTTATGCGTGAACATTTGAACGGCGCCGATGTGGAAATTATCGACATTTCCCCGATGGGTTGTCGCACCGGTTTTTATATGTCGCTGATCGGCACGCCGGACGAACAACGGGTGGCGGACGCATGGTTGGCGGCAATGCATGATGTTCTGAACGTACGGGATCAAAGCCATATTCCGGAATTGAATATTTATCAATGCGGTACTTTCACCGAACATTCGCTCGACGACGCGCAGGCGACGGCGCAACATGTGATTGCGCGCGGTATCGGTATCAATAAAAATGAAGCGTTGTTGTTAGACGAATCTTTACTGGCCGAATAACGAAGGAGTGACAACATGACGACAATTGGTACGGCGTTAACCGCCAAGGCGACGAAGGTAATGTTACTCGGCGCGGGTGAATTGGGTAAAGAAGTGGCGATTGAATTAATGCGCCTCGGCGTGGAAGTGATTGCGGTGGATCGTTACGAGAACGCTCCCGCCCAACAGGTCGCTCACCGCGCTTATACGATTTCCATGTTAGACGGCGCGGCATTACGTGCGTTGGTGGAAAAAGAACGTCCCGATTATATCGTTCCGGAAGTGGAAGCCATTGCCACGGATACTTTGGTTGAACTGGAACAGGAAGGTTTTACCGTGGTGCCTACGGCGAAAGCCACAAAACTGACTATGAATCGCGAAGGCATCCGCCGTTTGGCGGCGGAAGAATTGGGTCTGCCCACTTCGCCCTATCGGTTTGTGGATAATTTCGCGGATTTTCAAGCTGCGGTGGAAAAAATCGGCGTTCCTTGCGTGGTGAAACCGATTATGTCATCTTCCGGGCACGGGCAGTCGGTAATCAAATCTTTAGCGGATGTGGAACGCGCCTGGCATTATGCGCAGGAAGGCGGACGCGCCGGTGCGGGGCGTGTTATCGTGGAAGGTTTTGTGAAATTTGATTATGAAATCACCTTGCTTACCGTGCGGCATCTTGGCGGCACTTCGTTTTTGGCGCCTATCGGGCACCGTCAGGAAAACGGCGATTACCGCGAATCCTGGCAGCCGCAGGCAATGTCTGAAGTCGCATTGAAAAAAGCGCAGGATGTGGCGGGAAAAATCACCGCGGCATTGGGCGGACGCGGTATTTTCGGGGTGGAAATGTTCGTATGCGGTGATGACGTGATTTTCAACGAAGTGTCGCCGCGACCGCATGATACGGGCATGGTTACTCTGATTTCGCAGGAGCTGTCCGAATTCGCCTTACATGCGCGTGCGATTTTGGGTTTGCCGATTCCTTCCGTTAATTTGATTGGTCCGGCGGCTTCTAAAGCCGTAGTGGTGGAAGGAAAATCCAATCAGGTTCAATTCGCCAATCTGGACAAAGTGCTGGCGGAAGCCGATACGGATTTACGTATTTTCGGTAAAGGTGAGGTAGACGGCCATCGTCGTATGGCGGTTATTTTGAGCCGTGATATTTCTGTGGAAAAAGCCCTGGAAAAAGCGTCGCGGGCTTACGCGCAGTTGCAGATTTTATTGTAGCAAGTTCGGTTCGACGAAAAGTGCGGTCAAATTTGACCGCACTTTTTTGTTTGTGCTTCCGCCGCTAGAATAATTTTTTGGAAACTTCCAGGTAATCCGATTTAAACGGACGGCGCATGCTGTCGATGGCTTCGATGATGTCGTGATGCACCAGTTTTTCCTGTTGAATGCCCACGCAGCGACCTTTTTCGCCTTGCAGCAATAATTCTACTGCGTATACGCCCATACGGGAGGCCAAAATACGGTCGAAAGCGCAAGGCGAGCCGCCGCGTTGTACGTGGCCTAACACGGTTGCACGGGTTTCGTTGCCCACGCGCGCTTCAATTTCCTTGGCTAATTTGTGTACGTCCGTCACCAATTCGGTGATGGCGATAATCGCATGACGTTTGCCGTTGGCAAGGCTACGCTCGATTTGCTGAATTAATTCTTCCTGATTAAATCCGACTTCCGGCGCGACGATGTATTCGCAACCGCCGGCGATTGCCGCACAAATGGTTAAGTCGCTGCAGTGACGCCCCATGATTTCCACGATGGAAATACGATGGTGGGAACCGCTGGTGTCGCGTAACCGGTCGATAGCGTCAACGGCGGTTTCCAATGCGGTTTGATAACCGATGGTGTAGTCGGTGCCCGGAATATCGTTGTCGATTGTGCCCGGCAAGCCGATGCAAGGGAAACCGTGTTCTTCCGTCAATAATTTTGCGCCGGTGTAGGAACCGTCACCGCCGATCACCACTAAGGCGTCGATGCCGCGCGAATGCAAAACTTCGGCGCATTTTGACCGCACTTCCGGTTGTTTGAATTCCGGGAAGCGGGCGGAACCTAAAAATGTGCCGCCGCGGTTGATGACATCGGACACGCTGTAACGCGAAAGTTGTTCGATACGGTTTTCGTAAAGTCCTTGGTAACCGTCGAATACACCGTAAACTTCTAAGCCTTCGGATAATCCCGCACGTACCACGGCACGAATTGCGGCATTCATTCCCGGCGCGTCACCGCCACTTGTTAAGACTGCAATTTTTTTGATCATGGAATTTACCCTTTTAATTTTAAAAATATTGAAATTGAGAAACGCCCGTAAGATTACACCAAGAACGCACGGGGCTCTACTAATTTTTTGGTAAATCCGCCAAAAATTGATCTAATTTAGGATTTTTTTCACGAATTGTTAGTCTGTGATTGAATAGCGTAAAATTCGTCATTTTTTGCCCGCACTTTTTACGAGATTTTTGTCGATTGCCGATTTGGCGGCGTTTGGTCCCGAACGGGCGACGGCTTGCGGTTTTGTAAGCCGTCTTTGTGTTTTAATCGTTCCAGTGTTTCGCCGTTTTTCAAAATGTGCGGCGTGACGAAAATAACCAGCTCCCGTTTCTGGCGGCGTTCGCTGTCATTGCTGAACAGATGCTTGATAACGGGAATGTCGCCGAGAACCGGCACTTTATTGTTGCCTTTGGTTACGGTATCGTGAAACACGCCGCCAAGCACAATGGTTTCGCCGTCTTTGGCGAACACCTGGGTTTGAATTTCCTGTTTGTCGATGGAGACGACTTCGCTGTTTTCTCCGTACGAAACGCGGTTGCCCGGCGAATTTTGGCTGACGATTAAATCCATTAAGATGGCGTTGTTTTGCGAAATATGCGGTGTCACTTCCAGCCCTAATACCGCTTCACGGAATTCCACCGATTGCGTGTCATTTTTGCCGTTGGTGACGACATAAGGAATTTCCGTACCTTGTTTAATACTGGCGGATTTTTTGTTGGTGGTAAGCAAGCGCGGACTGGCGATGATTTCCACGTTTTTTTCCTGTTCCAGAGCGGTTAATTCCAGATCTAACAGGCGTCCGTTGATTTTAGCCACTTGTAATGCGACGGAACCGGCGGGCATAGTGGCGGTGGCAAAATTTACGTTGAGGTTGTTCGTGATATCGGCGAATCCGTTGGCTGCCAGGCTGCCGCTGACTTTATGCGCTCCCGCCGTCGGTTCGAACATGCCCCAGCGTACGCCGAGTTCTTTCAGGCTTTCGTCGTTCATGGTGACAATGCGCGCCTCGATGGCGATTTGCTCGATAGGTTTGTCCAGTTCGGCGATCAGTTTTTTGATATTGCGAATGGATTGTTTATCGTCCTGAATGATCAGTTGATTGCTGCGATCGTCAAAGGTTAACCGCCCAATATCGCTGACTAACGCGCCGTTGCCGGCGGTAAGCGATTTCATTACTTCCGACGCTTTGGCGTAATGCAGTTTGACGGTAACGGTTTCTAACTTCGGTTCTGCTGGCGTAATGGGAATATCGGCGGCATCCGGCGTGTTGAAATCCGCGCTTTCCGAGGAGGATGAATTTTTTCGGTTAAGGTAGTAAATGCCGTTTTCTTGCCAAAAATCCAGTTGTTTGATTTTCGCTACCGAACGCAGTAACTGAGCCAAATCGGTATTGTCCAATTTGAGGGATAACGTGCCTTCCAGTTCGTCGTCAATGATTAAATTGGCGTCCAGTTCCAGCGCCAGCTGTTGCAGGGTCGCCACTAAAGGAGCTTGTTGTAAACGGATGGAAAAAACGCGGTTGTCTGCGGATTGGGCCTGAACCGATGCTAAAAAACTCATCAAAAACAGACCGCACTTTACCGTAAAATCGCCCCAAGATTTCATGTTTTTCTCCTAAAATTTCAAGGTTAGCCGTTCGGGTTTATGGCAATCGAGTTTCCACTGATTAAAGTGAACGGCGTTTTTTCCGATTTGCTGAATTTGCAATCGCTCCTGCGCGATAAAATCCTGCTCTTTAACCATGAAAATTTGCTTTTCATCGGTTTGAAATAATGCTTGCGGCCGATCTTTTTCCGATAACAGACCCACCAGTTTAAGCCGTTTAAAATTTATGTTTTCGGCAATAATTTCATTCCCGGAATGACAGGTTTGATTCGGCGTTGCGGTAACCGGATGAGGTTGCGCCCGATGAGCTTCGGTACGACGGTTTTTATCAAAGGGATCCGCGCCATAAGCCGAGCTTACAACAAAAATGAAAAGGAAAAGGCTTAAACGATACATGATTACTCCTTGTCAATTTGAAGCTGGAACGACAGACTGCTTTCGACGGAAAAATGGCTGTCGGTTTCGGCATTATCGGTTTCATCGTTTTTCCGAATATGCCAGCTGAGCAACGCTAATTCGGGAATTTGCCGTAAAAGTGCGGTCAAAAATTGTTGAATTTCGGCGAAATGACCTTGGATTTTTAGCTCAAGACCAGGCGTCCCTTGCAGTTGCCATTGAGAATGAGTGAGCGATAAATCGACGGCAAGCGACTGAATTTGCTGATGAATTGACGCCAGTTTTGTCGTCATGGCTTGGCTGAGATGGCGTTGCGCCTTTTGCTGCAAAACTGCCAGCAGCCGTGACTGGTGATCCAATTGCTGCCGTTTCCGTTGTAATTCGGCAAAATTTTCCGCCAAAGTATTCTGGTTTTGCCAATATTGATGGGCGGGAAAACCCAACAGGAATGCGAACGGCAAAAGCAATCCGAGGTATTGTTTTAGCGGCGTGAATGAAGCCCATTTTCCCCAGGAATTATAGGGCCGGGAAAAATATTGGCATTGACCGGTTCGGGTGTCGATACGGCGAAAGTAGCGATTTATCATGATGCGTTTTCCCTGGAAAGATAAAATTCAAATTGCAGTTCGTTTTGTTGTGGTAAAAATTGTTGCAATTCGGTCTTCAAAGCCGGTAAATCATTCAGAACTTGTTGAATTTGTTCAAATTCCCGCTGATCTTGCGCCTTGCCTTTTAACCTGATTTGTTCCGCGTCAAGAATAAAATCGGATAATTCTCCTTGAATGAAAGGCAGCTGTTGTAATAAATCCATGGTTTGTTGAATTTGCGTCCGGGCAACGGGTTTACTGTTTTCCTTTTGCGTGAGATGCTGCTGTTGTCGCCGCACCTGCGCAATCAGCGCCGGCAGTTTTTGGTTCATTTGTTCGAGTTCGGCTTGTATGCGGTTTAACTCGCTTTCACTGCGAAGATTAACCTGCCACAATGCGATATAAGCCGCCAGGGATGTTCCCAGCACCAAAATAAAACGCCTGAAAGCCTGCCGGCTTCGTTGCCGGTGAGCGGTTAATCGCCAGGGTAGTAAATTCATTATCGGTTAACCGTTTTTGATTGTGTGTTGATGCAAGTCCGTCCGCCAAAGGGCGTTTCCCAGCGCGATAAAAGGCAACTCCGTGGAAAGATAAACGGCATTTGCAAAAACGTGATGATTTTTGACCGCACTTTTGGGAAGTTCCAGGTTCTGTTCGCTATCCGCCGTTCGCCGATAAATACAAATTTGCTCGATTTCGGTTTGATAGCGTTCTGTAAAGCGCCGAACCAGCTGTTCCGCGGGCATGTTTTGCTGTTGTAATACGTGGAATTCCTGTGCGCTTTCCTGCAACGCGAGACAGAAATTTTCGTCATGGTAGAGATACAACGTATTTTTCGGCATTTCGGGTTTGAGATAACGAAAGGCGCGGAAAACGGCGTGCGCGGTGTTATCGAGCACGGAAACGGACAGCGGCGCGTATTGTTCCAGCCAGTCTTTCGCCGTTTCTTGAATCACTACGGAAATTTCCAGTTTCATGCCTTGCTTCAACATTTCCGAACGGTAATCGAACCACAGTTGATCCAAGGGCAACGGCAATTCTTTTTCGATGATCGCCGTAATCTGCTGTTCGCATTCCTGAGCATTTAAAACCTGCGGCAGAATCAGGGTTTTGCACCAAATGTGATTGGGTAATAAGCTGACGATGTAATTAAATCTCAGCGGGCGTTTTTGCATGCCAAAATGTTGAATCAGCCAACCGGTTAGAAATTCTTCCGTGCGTGTAAAGTGCGGTCGGATTTCTTCCTGATTCGGTGAAAACCAAACCGCTTCCCAGATCTCTCCCCGTTTCCACACGCCAATTTGAATTGTCGCCTGATATTTTTGTGTTTTTCCCGACATGAAATTTTCCTTCAAAATGAATTTTCTTTCGCTTAACGGCTCTAAAATCTATATACTTACGCCCAAATCGGATTGGGGCAGTATTCCGTAAATTAAAATCCAACGCATTACTCAAGAGTGAATTCTGGAATGAAGATCGCAAAATTAATTTTAAGTACCTTGTTAACCATCATTATCTTATGTTGTGTGGCGGCAGGTTTGTTTTACGCCAAAATCAAGGCGGATTTACCGAATGTAGAAAGCCTGAAAACCGTGACTCTGCAACAACCTATGCAGATTTATACCGCAGACGGTAAATTAATGGGGGAAGTGGGGGAACAACGTCGTATTCCGGTGAAACTGGAAGATGTGCCGAAACGTTTAATTGATGCGGTTTTAGATACGGAAGACAGCCGTTTTTACGATCATCACGGCGTCGATCCGGTGGGAATTATCCGTGCGATTCGCGTGGCGATTGCCAACCGCGGCGCTTCACAGGGCGCGAGCACCATCACTCAACAGCTTGCCCGTAACTTCTTTTTAACTAACGAAAAAACGATTATCCGCAAAGCCAAAGAAGCGGTTTTGGCGATCGATATTGAAAACACCTTGAGTAAAAATGAAATTTTAGAGCTTTACCTGAATAAAATTTATTTTGGCTATCGTTCTTACGGCGTCGTGGCCGCGGCGAAAACTTATTTCGGTAAAGATTTGAAGGATTTAACTTTATCCGAAATGGCGGTGATTGCGGGCTTGCCGAAAGCGCCGTCTACGATGAATCCGCTGTATTCGGTAAAACGCGCGGAAGAACGTCGTAACGTCGTGTTGGGACGTATGCTTGAAATGCGCCATATCACGCGGGAGGAATACGAGGCGGCGATTAAAGAGCCGATCGTGTCCCGCTATCACGGCGCACAACTGGAATTCCGTGCCGATTATGTGACGGAAATGGTCCGTTTGGAAATGGTTAAACGTTACGGCGAGGAAAATGCCTATAACAGCGGCTATCAGGTTTATACCACCGTTTCCTCGCAAGCTCAGACGAATGCCCAGAATGCGGTGATTCAGAATATCATTGCTTATGATATGCGCCACGGTTATCGCGGTGCCGCCGCGCTTTGGAAGAAAGGCGAAGAAGCTTGGAGCGAAGGTAAAATCACCGAGTTTTTACAGAAATTACCGAATGCGGCGCCGTTTGTTCCGGCCGCGGTGTTAGCCGTGAATAAAAGCGGTGCGGAAGTGATGCGGGCTTCGGGTGAAAAAATGACGCTAAATTCTCCCGCACTTCGTTTCGCCGGAAGCAAAGGCGTGCGGGCGGGCGAGCAAATCTGGATTCGTCAGCTTGAGGACGGCAATTGGACGCTGGGACAACTGCCGGAAGTCAATTCTGCGCTGGTTTCGCTCAATTCCGATAACGGTGCGATTGAAGCGATTGTCGGCGGATTCAGTTTTGAACAGAGTAAATTTAACCGCGCCACTCAATCTTTGGTGCAGGTCGGTTCATCCATTAAACCGTTCATTTATGCGGCGGCATTGGAAAAAGGGCTGACGCTTTCCAGCGTGTTGCAGGATAGCCCGATCGTGATTAATAAACCGGGACAGGAGCCGTGGCGTCCGAAAAATTCGCCGGATCGCTATGACGGCCCGATGCGTTTACGTGTGGCCTTGGGGCAATCTAAAAATATGATTGTAGTGAAAGCCATGCAGATGACGGGAATTCCGTTCACCGCAGAATTTTTACAGCGTTTCGGCTTTAAACGCGATCAATATTTTGCCAGCGAAGCCCTGGCGTTAGGTGCGGCGTCCTTTACTCCGCTCGAAATGGCGCGCGGATACGCGGTGTTTGATAACGGCGGGTTTTTAATTGATCCGTTTATCATCAATAAAATCCTGGACAATACCGGCAAAGAAATTTTTGTGGCGAATCCGAAAATCGCCTGCCCGACTTGTGACGATATTCCGACGGTTTATTCTTCAACCAATGAAAAAATCGACGGATTCCAAGCTTCCGTTGCCGATGCCGCCGCCAATGTGCCGTTAAAGAATACGGCGGACGCCGGTAACGGCGAAGAAATTGACGAAGCCTCCGAGCCGACGGAAGATCCGGAAATCCAAACCAAAGACGGTCAAATCAAGGAAACGGATTTGAATTTAATGGCGCAAGGGAAATCGGATCATTCCACCGTGGAATACGCGCCTCGCGTGATCAGCGGCGAATTGGCGTTTTTAATCCGCAGCGCGTTGAATACGGCGATTTACGGCGAGCAAGGATTAAACTGGAAAGGTACCAGCTGGCGCATGGGCAGTCAGATCAAACGGGCGGACGTCGGCGGTAAAACCGGTACCACCAACAATTCGAAAGTGGCGTGGTATGCCGGTTTCGGCGCCAATCTGACCACAACCGTTTATATCGGTTTTGACGATAATAAACGGAATTTAGGCAGACATGAAGCGGGTGCTACGGCCGCCATGCCGGCCTGGATTGCCTATATGAAACAAGCGCTTGCCGATGTGCCGGAACGTGTGTTGCCGATTCCGAAAAATATTGTCGAGAAGAAAATTGATATCGGTTCTGGATTGTTGTCCGCCGACGGCGGTCGCACCGAATATTTCATCGTCGGCACCGAACCGAAACGGGTTTACGTACAGGAAAAAGCCGGTCCGGCTTATTATGTACCGCCTGCGCTGCAGGAACGCCTCGGTAAAGCGCCGGACGGTTCGCAACAGGAATTATTCTAAAATCTCTTCGAAAATCGACCGCACTTGGGAAAGTGCGGTCGGTTTTTCCATTGTTTTTTATAAGGAAATATTATGCTGAGTTATCGCCACAGCTTTCATGCCGGCAATCATGCGGATGTGCTGAAACATATCGTGTTAATGCTGATTATCGAGAATCTTCAACTCAAAGAAAAAGGTTTTTATTATCTTGATACGCACGCCGGCGTCGGTCGTTACCGTCTGTTCGGCGACGAAGCGGAAAAAACGGCGGAATTTGAAGAAGGAATTGCCCGTTTATGGGAACGGGATGATTTGCCGCCGGAAGTAAAACGTTATGTGGATCAGATTAAGCGGCTGAATTACGGCGGTAAAGCGCTGCGCTATTACGCCGGTTCGCCGTTGATTGCGGCGCAATTACTGCGCCCGCAGGATCGCGCGTTGCTAACGGAATTGCATCCTTCGGATTTTCCGCTGTTGCGTAATAATTTTAAGGAATATGCCAATGTCGTCACCAAACGTGACGACGGTTTCCAACAGCTGAAAGCCACGCTGCCGCCGAAAGAACGCCGTGGCCTGGTGTTGATCGACCCGCCTTATGAATTAAAAGAGGATTACGATTTGGTGGTGCAAGCCGTTGAAGAAGGTTATAAACGTTTCGCCACCGGCGTTTATGCCGTTTGGTATCCCGTTGTGCTGCGCCAACAGACGAAGCGTATTGTACGCGGTCTGGAGCGAAGCGGTATCCGCAAAATTTTGCAAATCGAACTGGCGGTTCGGCCCGATTCCGATCAGCGCGGCATGACGGCGAGCGGTATGATTGTCATCAACCCGCCGTGGCAGCTGGAAACGCAAATGAAGTCGATTCTGCCGTACTTAACCGAAGTGCTGGTGCCGGCAGGCACGGGAAAATGGTCGCTGAACTGGATTACCCCGGAATAGAAAATTTGTGATAAAATTCAGGCTTTTTAAAGGAAAGAGAATGACAACCGCATTAACGAAATTTTTAACCGAAAAACTGGACGATTTAAAGGCCGCCGATATTTTAACCATCGATGTGCGGGGCAAATCCTCCGTGACGGATAACATGATTATTTGTACCGGCACTTCAAGCCGCCATGTGGCGTCTTTAGCGCAAAAATTAGTCGACGAAAGCAAGCTGGCGGGATTTGACACTTTCGGCCAGGAAGGCAAAGCCACGGCCGACTGGGTGGTGGTCGATTTCGGGCAGGCGATGGTGCATATCATGCAGCGCGAAAGCCGGGAAATGTATCAGCTCGAAAAACTTTGGGCTTAATTTCCAAAAAACTCGAGAAAAATCGACCGCACTTTTATGAAAATTCAGCTGATTGCCGTAGGCACAAAAATGCCGGCCTGGGTGAAAACGGGATTTGAAGAATATCAACGCCGTTTTCCGAAAGATATGCCGTTTGAATTAATCGAGATTGCCGCCGGTAAACGCGGCAAAAACGCCGATATCGCCCGTATTCTGGAACAGGAAGGCAAGGCCATGCTGGCGGCTTGCGGTAAAAATAAAATTGTAACGCTGGATATTCCGGGCAAACCTTGGACGACCCATCAGTTGGCGCAACAGTTAGAAGCTTGGAAAAACGACGGTCGCGATCTGTGTTTGTTAATCGGCGGGCCGGAAGGGCTGTCGCCGGAATGTAAAGCGGCCGCGGAACAAAGCTGGTCGCTTTCGCCGTTGACTTTGCCGCATCCGTTGGTGCGCGTCGTCGTGGCGGAAAGCCTGTATCGCGCGTGGTCGCTTACAACCAATCATCCTTATCACCGTGAATGATTAAAAATAGCATAACTTTATGAAGTTTCTGAGAAAATTGCTTTCGCCGCCAACTCACGAACCGATTCGCGACAACCAAGCGGAGCGAAATCTGTTCGCACGCCGCGCATTGGTGGCCTTTGTGGGTACGTTGGTGCTTACGGCGGTTTTGTTGGTGAATTTATATCATTTACAAATTGTTGATTTCGATAAATATCAAACCCGCTCAAACGGTAACCGCATTAAATTATTGCCGGTTCCGCCGACCCGTGGACTGATTTATGATCGTTCCGGTACGTTGTTGGCGGAAAATCTGACATTTTTCGGTTTGTATATCGTGCCGGAAAAAGTGGAAAATCTTGACCGCACTTTTGACGAATTGCGCGAGGTGGTGGGGTTAACCGATAAGGATATCGAACAATTTAAGAAAGAGCGCCGTCGCTCTTCCCGTTATACGCCGATTTTGCTGAAACCCGATTTAACGGAAGAACAAATCGCCAGATTTGCCGTTAATCAGTACAATTATCCGAGTTTAGACGTGCGCCCTTATTTTAAACGTCATTATATTTACGGCGAACCGCTCACGCATATTTTGGGTTATGTGGCGAAAATTAACGATAAGGATGCCGAACGCCTGAAAAACGCCGAAAAAGAAACGGCTTATGCGGGCACAACGGATATCGGTAAGTTGGGTATCGAACGTTATTATGAGGAACAATTACACGGGCAGGCGGGATTTGAGCAGGTTGAAATCAATAACCGCGGCAAAGTGATTCGTAAATTAAGCGAACAGCCGCCCATTGCCGGCAAAAGTATTTATTTGACGCTCGATTTGCCGTTGCAGCAGTTTATTATGCAGCTTTTGGGCGATCAGAAAGGGGCGGTTGTGGTGTTGGATCCGAAAGACAGCAGCATTTTAGCCATGGTCTCCAGCCCGAGTTATGATAACAATCTGTTTGTGGGCGGTATTTCTGGGGCGGATTACCGTCGTTTACTGAACGATGAAAACCGTCCATTGTATAACCGCGTAACACAAGGGGCTTATCCGCCGGCTTCCACCGTGAAACCGTTTATTGCGGTGTCGGCGTTAACGGAAGGTGTCATTACGCCGGGCATGACGATTTCCGATCCGGGCTATTGGCAGTTGCCGAATAGCACCAAACGCTTTCGCGACTGGAAAAAATCGGGGCACGGTCCCACAAACTTGCAAAAGGCGATTACCGAATCCTCCGATACTTATTTTTATACCGTCGCTTACCGTATGGGCATTGACCGTTTGTCCGACTGGATGAAGCGTTTCGGTTTCGGCATGCCCACGGGCGTGGATATTCACGAAGATACGCCGGGCATCATGCCGACGCGAGAGTGGAAACAAAAACGCTATAAAAAAACCTGGGTGATGGGAGATACGATCCCGGTGGGCATCGGTCAAGGTTATTGGACCGCGACGCCGTTACAGCTGGCGAAAGCGACGGCGATTTTAGTGAACAACGGCAAAGTGAACACGCCTCATTTAATGAAAGAATCGCGCGGTTCTACGGTGGAACCTTATAAGGATCCGCTGTTGTACGAAGATATTCAGGAACCGAAAGCGGAGGCCTGGAGCGCGGCTAAACGCGGGATGTACGGCGTGATTAACGGTGCGGGCGGTACCGGGCGCAAAGCGTTTGCCGGCGCATCTTACGTGGCGGCGGGAAAATCGGGCACGGCGCAGGTATTCAGTTTGAAAGAAGGGCAAAAATACAACGCGGCCAATTTAAAAAAATTCCTGCATGATCACGCCTGGTTCACGGCGTTTGCGCCTTATGAAAATCCGAAGTTAATCGTGTCGATTATCCTGGAAAATGCGGGCGGCGGTTCCAGTAATGCGGCGCCCGTAGTGCGTCAAATTATGGATTTTTATCTGAATAAACGTTTGCCTGAATTGATGAAAGCGGAAGAACAGACGGAAAATGGCGGTGTGGTGCCGAACGAAGTCCCTGACGAAACGGAAAACTTACCGGCTTCTAACAACGGAGATGAAAGTGCGGTCGAAAATGAGCAAGATTTTGAAGAGAATATCCCGGTTATCTTGCAGGAACAAAACGACATACAGCAAAATGCCCCGTTGAGCGAACCTAAACCGGCGGAATAGAGAAATGGACGAGAAAAAATCTTTATTATCCAACCTTTGGGGCAAAATGCACCTGGATTTTTGGTTGTTGATTGGTTTATTGGCGATTACGGGCTACGGTTTGATTGTGCTTTACAGTGCGTCCGGCGCCAGCGAAGCGATGTTCCGCAGCCGTGTGATTCAGGTGGTTTTGGGATTCGTCGTGATGATTGTGATGGCGCAATTTCCGCCCCGGTTTTATCAACGTATTGCGCCTTATTTGTTTATCGCCGGTATTATTTTATTGATATTGGTGGATGCGGTGGGGACAACGAGCAAAGGAGCGCAACGCTGGCTTGATCTCGGTATTGTTCGGTTCCAGCCTTCGGAGATTGTAAAATTGGCCGTACCGCTGATGGTTGCGGTTTATTTGGGTAATCGTTCGTTACCGCCGACCCTGGCCGATACGATGATTTCCCTGGGATTAATCATCGTGCCGACTTTGCTGGTGGCTATCCAGCCGGACTTGGGCACATCAATTTTAGTTAGTGCTTCGGGAATATTTGTGGTATTTTTAGCAGGCATGAGCTGGTGGCTGATTGGCATTGCGGTGGTCGGGCTGACCGCTTTTATTCCGGTGATGTGGTTTTATCTGATGCATGATTATCAACGCACCCGGGTGTTAACCTTGCTTGATCCGGAGAAAGATCCGCTGGGTGCGGGGTATCATATTTTGCAATCGAAAATTGCTATCGGCTCAGGCGGCTTAATGGGTAAAGGTTGGATGTTGGGAACGCAATCCCAGCTTGAATTTCTGCCGGAACCGCATACGGACTTTATTTTTGCCGTATTAAGCGAAGAACACGGATTGATAGGCGTTATTATTCTGTTATTGCTGTATTTTTTTATTATTATCCGTGGATTAATGATTGGCGTTCAGGCGCAAACGGCATTTGGTCGTATTTTAACCGGTGCGCTGACATTAATTTTCTTCGTGTATTTATTTGTTAATATCGGTATGGTGAGCGGCATTTTACCGGTCGTCGGTGTGCCGTTACCGATGGTGAGCTATGGCGGTACGTCATTTGTGGCGCTCATGGCGGGGTTCGGATTGATTATGTCAATCCACACTCATAAGCGTTCTCTCTATTCCCAAGGGAACTAATCAGTATTTTTTTACTCTTAGTTAACGGATTTTTGATTTATTCGTTGGCACTTAGGACAACTTGAGAATTTAATTATGATGAAATTTAAGATTATTTTGACCGCACTTTTAGCGTTATTTTTGACCGGCTGTACTTCGTCGGCGGAAGCGAGAAAAGTGGTGAAGAGACAAACGATTCATCAATACCAAAGCATTAATCATCCCCTTTACGAAGTAGAGGGAAAAACTTATTCGACCAAATCCGGTTCCGCCGCTCATTACAGCAAAAACGGGCGAGCGAGTTATTATCACAACAAATTTAATGGTCGCCGCACGGCAAGCGGAGAAGTTTATAATTCCCGCGAATACACTGCGGCACATCGCAGCCTGCCTTTGGGTTCTTACGCCTTAGTCACGAATTTGCGTAATAACCGAAAAGTGGTGGTGAAAATTAATGACCGAGGGCCTTATCACGGTTCCCGAATTATCGATTTATCCCGTGCCGCCGCTTCCGATTTGGGTATGCTCAATTCCGGCGTCGGGAATGTGAAAATTGAAAAATTACATATTGTTAAAAATTAATCAGGATCGTAAATACAGAGATGTTATCAGCAACCCTTAAAAAAACAAAAATTGCGTTAACCGCCGGTTTAATGGCAACGGCATTTGCCGCTTCAGCCGAAGACGCTCAATATGGTATTACTCCGCCTCAGTTAAACGCACAAACATATATTTTGATGGATTATAATTCGGGTGCGGTGCTGGCGGCATTAAATCCCGATCAACGCCAGTATCCGGCATCTTTGACCAAAATGATGACCAGTTATGTGGTGGGTGATGCGATTAAGCAGGGTAAAATCCACCCGAATGATCAAGTCACTATCGGCGAAAGTTCTTGGGGTAAAAATTTCCCGGATTCGTCAAAAATGTTCCTGAATCTGAATCAACAGGTTTCGGTTTCGGATTTAAACCGCGGCGTTATTGTGGTTTCCGGTAATGACGCCTGTGTGGCATTAGCCGAGCATGTTTCGGGTTCCACCGAGCAATTCGTGGCATTGATGAATAAATATGTGCAGCAGTTCGGGTTAAAAAATACCCATTTCACCACGCCGCACGGTTTGGATGATCCGAATCAGTATTCTTCTGCGCGGGATATGGCGTTAATCGGTATCAGGATTATTCATGATTTGCCCGAAGAATATAAAATTTATGCGGAAAAGGATTTTACTTTCAACAAAATCAAACAACCTAACCGTAACGGTTTGTTGTGGGATAAAAGCATGAACGTGGATGGCATGAAGACCGGCCATACCAGTCAGGCGGGTTATAATTTAGTAGCTTCCGCAACCAATGCCAATAATATGCGTTTGGTTTCCGTGGTGATGGGCGTGCCGACTTATAAAGGCCGCGAAGTGGAAAGTAAAAAATTGTTGCAATGGGGCTTTAACAGTTTTGATACGTTCAAAACATTAGAAGCCGGTAAAGCCGTCGGCGAACAACCGGTTTATTACGGTGAAGACGGCGAGGTTGCGGTCGGTGTGTTGCAGGACGGTTTTATTACGGTGCCGAAAGGCCGTCAGGCGGATTTAAAAGCGCGGATGGAATTTACGACGAAACATTTGGAAGCGCCGTTAGCGAAAGGACAAACCGTAGGCAAAGTGGTTTATAGTTTGGACGGAAAAGATGTGGCGAATCTGGATTTGCAAGTGATGAAAGACGTAGGCGAAGCCGGGTTTATCGGTAAAGGTTGGGACTGGTTGGTCTTAACGATAAAAAGTTTGTTTGACTAGCCTTGAAATGCTGATATCCGACACCATTTGTCATTAAAAAAATGAAGCAAAAAACGACCGCACTTTTTATGTAAAAGTGCGGTGATTTTTTTATCTGTTTTGAGGTGATTTTATGACACAGAAAATGATTAATTTACAAGATGTACCGCAAGCGAAACTGAAAGATTTATTGCAATTTCCATGCCCGTTTACATTTAAAGTAGTGGGTACGCATCGTGATGATTTGGTAGACGACGTTATTGCGGTAACGCAGATTCATGCAAAAGGCGATTACAGCCCGACTCAACAACGCAGCGCAAAGGGAACATATAATTCCGTTTCGATTGAAATTCTGGCCGTTAATATCGAACAGATTGAAACCCTTTACGCCGAGCTTGCCAAAATTGAAGGCGTGAGAATGGTGTTATAACAGTAATGAATATGCCGTTAATTGTCCGCCGGCTCGGCGTGCGGGATTATAATCAGGTTTGGCAACAAATGCAGGATTTCACCGATCGGCGAGATGAAAATACGCCCGATGAAATCTGGCTGGTGCAGCATCCTTCGGTGTTCACCCAAGGACAGGCGGGAAAGCCGGAACATTTGCTTAACCCGACCGCTATTCCCGTGGTGCAATCCGATCGCGGCGGACAGATTACTTATCACGGTTTAGGGCAGCAAATTATGTATGTCCTGATCGATATTAAACGCCATAAAGCTTACGGACAGAATTTAAATGTGCGTCAATTAGTGACCGCACTTGAACAATCCGTAGTAAAAACGCTGGCGGATTACGGTATAAATTCGTATCCGAAAACCGATGCGCCGGGCGTTTATGTGCAAGCGGACGGAAAAGAGAAGAAAATTTGTTCACTGGGATTGCGTATTCGTCGCGGTTGTTCGTTTCACGGACTGGCGCTGAATATCAATATGGATTTAAGCCCGTTTCAACATATTAATCCTTGCGGTTATGCCGGGCTTGAAATGTGTCAGTTAGCTGATTTTGTTGAAAACGACGAAGCGGATTGCGATAAAGTATCGCCTAAATTAGTTACACACTTTGCTGAAATTTTGGGGTATAATGCAACAAAATTTTAACATTTCAACTTTTTTCATAATTTAGGAAAATTTATGGGTACGCCATTTAAAATGGAACGCGGCGTGAAATATCGCGATGCCGCAAAAACTTCAATCATTAAAGTGACTAATATCGATCCTGATCGGGAATTATTGCAAAAACCTTCATGGATGAAAATTAAACTGCCCGCCAGTTCGGCCAAAATCGATAGCATTAAGAACGGAATGCGTCGCCATGGATTGCATTCCGTGTGTGAAGAGGCGTCATGCCCGAATTTGCACGAATGTTTTAATCACGGGACCGCAACATTTATGATTTTAGGGGCGATTTGTACCCGTCGTTGTCCGTTTTGTGATGTTGCGCACGGAAAACCGCTCCCACCGGATCCGGAAGAACCGAAAAAACTGGCGGAAACCATTCAGGATATGAAACTTAAATATGTGGTGATTACCTCGGTAGACCGTGATGATTTACCGGATCGCGGCGCCGGGCATTTTGCGGATTGCGTGCGGGAAATTCGCGCTTTAAATTCGGGTATTAAAATTGAGATTCTGGTACCTGATTTTCGCGGACGCATTGAGCTGGCATTAGAAAAACTGAAAGATAATCCGCCGGATGTTTTTAATCACAATTTGGAAAATGTGCCCCGTTTGTATCGTGAAATCCGCCCCGGTGCGGATTATGAGTGGTCACTGAAGTTATTGCGTGAATTTAAAACTATGTTCCCTCATATTCCGACTAAATCCGGTTTAATGGTGGGATTAGGCGAAAGTAATGAAGAAATTCTAAATGTTATGCGCGATCTTCGTGCCAACGGCGTAACCATGCTGACATTAGGGCAATATTTACAACCAAGTCGTCATCATTTGCCGGTTGCACGCTATGTTCCGCCTGAGGAGTTTGACGAATTCCGCGAAAAAGCGGAGGCAATGGGATTTGAACATGCGGCATGCGGACCTTTTGTGCGTTCGTCTTATCATGCAGATTTACAGGCAAGCGGCGGGCTTGTGAAATAATGATTATTTTAATAAAGCGGAGAACTTCGGTTCTCCGTTTTTTTATTTGTTAATAACTTATTATAGTTATATTTTGAAATTTGTGACGCTAATCAAACTTTCATTTTTATACCTACTGTTAGGTATTTGTAACCCATTAATAAGCTTAGAAAATATATGGTATTAAGAAAACCTTGATCGAACGCAAACTTTTGTTAAATAATCGTGAAAACCCTTACTAATTTTGTTATTTTTACCCTCGAATAATTTTCATTTTATTCATGTGAATTAATGTAAATATGAATAATTTATATTAAGTGAGCCTGAATAAACCTAAAATTTGTATATAAAAATATAACCTTGGTTATTAATTTTTTAATGGAGTGATTACCGTGAACATTCTCAAGAAAACACTATCATCATTAACGATGATTGGTTTAGGTTTCGCAATGGTAAATTCGGCATCAGCGGAAGATTATCCGAAAACGACACATGAAAAAGCGCAGCAGTTGCAACAACCTTTACCTGAAACGGCCGCCAAACGCGCACCGACTCAAGCGGAATTAACGAAAGCTAATCCCGATTTGAAGATTGATGCCGTCAACGAAAAATTTGCAAAAGATTTCCCTCGTCAATATGAAACCTGGGCAAAAACGGCGGACCAAACGGAATTTCATCGCGAAGTCGAGGATGATCCGCGTATGATCGTGATGTGGGGCGGTTATGCCTTTGCGAAAGAGTTTAACTCTCCTCGCGGCCATTTTTATGCAGTGACCGACGTGCGTAATATTTTACGTACCGGTGCGCCTAAAAATGCAAACGACGGTCCTCAGGCAATGGCGTGTTGGACATGTAAAGGTCCTGATGTTCCCCGTTTAATTGCGGAATGGGGGGAAGAAGGCTATTTCAGCGGTAAATGGGCAAAAGCTGGTTCCGAAGTGGTAAACAGTATTGGTTGTGCGGACTGTCATGACACGCAATCCCAAGAATTTAAAGACGGCAAGCCGGCATTGCGCGTTGCCCGTCCTCATGTTTTACGTGCGTTGGATACGGTCGGTAAAACCTTTGCGACTTCGGATCGTACCGATCAGCGCGCCGGTGTTTGCGCTAACTGCCACGTTGAATATTACTTCGATAAAAGTACCGGCGTGAATAATGTGGTATTCCCATGGTATAAAGGTCGCGATGTGGACAGTATTGAAAAATACTATGACGAAATCGAATTCAAAGACTGGGAGCATTCCATTTCAAAAGCGCCGATGTTAAAAGCTCAGCACCCTGACTTTGAAGCCTGGTCTATGGGCACGCACGGTAAAAACGGGGTGACCTGTATCGACTGCCACATGGCGAAAAAACAGGATAAAGACGGCAAAGTCTTTACGGATCACCAAGTGGTAGGCAACCCGGTCGTGGATAATTTCCAAAATACCTGCGCGCGTTGCCATGACCAAAGTCAGGAAACGTTAGTGAAAACGGTTGCTCAGCATAAAGCCGATGTTCGCGAAGTTATGATTAAACTTGAAGATCAAATCGTGAAAGCGCACTTCGAAGCAAAAGCCGCCTGGGATGCCGGTGCGACCAAAGAAGAAATGAAAGATGCGTTACAAGCGATTCGTCATGCGCAATGGCGTTGGGATTTTGCCGCCGCCAGCCACGGTATGCACATGCACGCACCGGATGTAGCATTGAAAATTATTGCCAGCGGTTTGGATCGCGCGGCGGATGCGCGTGCTAAATTAGCGGTAATTTTAGCGAAACACGGTGTTCAACAACCTATTAATTATCCTGATATTTCAACCGCTGAAAAAGCCTGGAAAGTCATGGGTATTGATATCGAAAAAGAACGTAAAGACAAAGAAGAGTTCATCAAAACCGTTATTCCGGAATGGAATAAAGAAGCGATTGAAAAAGGTTTAATTTTAACTCCACCGCCGACAACACCGGAAAAATAATGAAAAAACCGACCGCACTTTGACATCCGAAAGCGCTTCGAAGTGCGGTAACTTCAATCAAACGATTAAGGTAACGAAAATGAACTCTGTATTGAAAAAATTTGCAAAGCTCTCGGCCGTATTCGGGGTGATGCTATTTGCGACAACAGTTCAAGCCGAACAAGCGAAAACTGAAGCGAAACAAGAGTCTCCGGTTGCGTCTTTTGAACAAAAATTAGATAACGTGCGCGATCCTAATCATTATTGCGCGCAATGTCATAATCTTGATGTCGCGAAAGATCAGGCCGTGGGGACAAATCACGCAGGGAAATTCCACGGTGTGCATTTAACCAAAGAAAATCCTGCGACGGGCAAACCGATTACATGTGTAAGCTGTCACGGAAATATCAGTGAAAACCACCGAAAAGGTGTGAAAGACGTCATGCGTTTTGACGGCGATATTTTCAGTGATGAAAAACCGATGTACACAGCCGAAGAGCAGAATCAAGTGTGCTTCTCTTGCCACCGACCAAAAGATTTACGTGAAAAATTCTGGGCGCATGATGTCCACGCCATGAAACTGCCGTGTGCGTCTTGCCATACATTGCATCCTGAAAAAGAAGCAATGAAAGAAATTAAAACGAAAGAACGCGTAAAACTCTGTGTTGATTGTCACGGCGAACAACGTAAACGTAAAGAAGCCGCACAACAAATGACGACCGAACAAAAGGATAAACAATGACAACTTGCTCACGCCGAAACTTCGTTTCCGGAGTGGGAGCATTAATCCTTACGACGGGAACAATAGTTAGTTTAAAGGCACAAGGCGAAAGCGAAAAGCAGGAAAAACCGAAACGCTATGCAATGGTGCATGACGAATCCGTCTGTATCGGCTGTACGGCGTGTATGGAGGCTTGTCGCGAAACCAACCAAGTGCCGGAAGGAGTTTCTCGTTTGGAAATTATCCGTAGCGGGCCTATCGGCGAATTTCCGAATCAGGAATATGAATTTTTCCGCCAGTCTTGTCAGCATTGCACTAACGCACCTTGCGTAGCGGTATGCCCGACAGGCGCCTCTTACATTGATCCGACAACCGGTATTGTTGATGTGAACCGGGATCTTTGCGTAGGTTGTCAATATTGCGTAGCCGTTTGCCCGTATCGCGTCCGTTTTATTCATCCTGTGCATAAAACGGCGGATAAATGTAATTTCTGTCGCGATACCAACCTGGCAAAAGGCAAACAACCGGCTTGTGTGGAAGCTTGCCCGACCAAAGCGTTAACATTCGGTGATATGAACGACAGTAACAGCGCCGTTGCACGTAAAGTTCGCGAAAATCCGGTTTACCGTACCAAAGTACAACTGGGTACCGAACCGAATTTATATCATATTCCATTTGGCAAGGGGGAACATAGATAATGAATGAATATGTACCGTTCCAAACCCCGAACCTCGTTTGGGATAGCTCGATTGCCATTTATCTCTTCTTATTGGGGATTTCATCGGGTGCCGTGCAATTAGCGATTGCTTACCGTCGTAGTAATAAATTGGATAAACCGAATGAAAACTGGATTATCCGTAGCGCGGCGTTTTTAGGCACGATTCCGACTTTAATCGGTTTAACTTTGTTGATTTTCCATTTGGCCCGTCCTTGGACATTCTGGAAATTGATGTTTAACTATCAGTTCAACTCGGTAATGTCGATGGGGGTAATGCTATTTCAAGTTTACATGTTATTCATGGTAATTTGGATTGCCGTTATCTTTAAAGAAGAAATTGACGCACTGATTAAACGTTTCGTGCCGAAACTTCGGTTTGTGACCGCTATGATCACAAAAATCGAATGGATTTTCGGCGCATCGGAAGTGATTTTATTCGTCCTGGCCGCCGTACTTGGCGCTTATACGGGGTTCTTACTTTCCGCATTAATCAGTTATCCGATGCTGAATAATCCGGTTTTGCCGGCGTTGTTCCTGGCGTCCGGTACGTCGTCCGGTATCGCCGCCACATTTTTGTGTATTTTACTTGCCGGTAAAATCAAAGGAGACAGCCACGAAGTTCACTTTATCCATAAATTCGAAGTGCCGATCATGGTGACCGAGTTAGGGTTAATCGTGTGTTTCTTTGTGGGCCTATATTTCGGCGGCGGTCAAAAAGTGGTGTCGTTACATAACGCATTAACCGGATTCTGGGGAGCCGTTTTCTGGATCGGGGTAATGTTGATTGGTATTTTGATCCCGCTTGTTGCGAATTTATTTGCCAGCGATAAATTTAAATATAACGCTAAATTCATCATTTTAGTGTCTATTTTCGACCTGATTGGTGTTTTATGCTTACGTTATTTTATTTTATATGCAGGGCAATTAACCATCGCGCAGTAAGGTTTTTATTGTAAAATAAGGGCGTTTCATAACGCCCTTTTTTATGAATTCAGATTAACGAAACGATAGACGAAATAAAGATTCATGTTACCCGAACTTGCTTTTTTAGCGCTTGTGATTGCCACGCTCGCTTTTGGTTTATTGGCGATTTGCCCGATGATCGGTAAACCGCAATATGCCTGGAATCTCAGTTATATTTCCGCCATTTTTACCGCGATTTCTATCGGTATTTTGGCATACGGTTTTGCCGTTGACGATTTCTCGGTGGAATATATCGCGGCGCATTCCAATTCTCAATTACCGACCTTTTTCAAAATCGCAGCGACTTGGGGCGGGCATGAAGGTTCCATGTTATTTTGGTTGTTTGCGTTAAGCGTTTGGGTGAGTTTATTCGCCTTTTTCAGTCGCAAAATTGATCCGATTATCGCCGCACGGACGTTATCGGTTCTGGGATTGTTGTGTCTGGGATTCGGCATTTTTATCATTTTTTTTTCCAATCCGTTTATCCGGCAATTTCCGTTGCCGCCGGAAGGTCGGGATCTTAATCCGATGTTGCAGGATGTGGGATTGATTTTCCACCCGCCGCTGTTATACCTCGGTTATGTGGGGTTTGCCGTGAATTTTGCGCTTACGATTGCCGCATTAATCGACGGTCATGCGGATGCCGCCATTGCGCGCTGGATGCGTCCGTGGGCGTTAGTGTCTTGGTTTTTCTTAACCGTTGGTATTGTGCTCGGCGCCTGGTGGGCGTATTACGAATTGGGCTGGGGCGGCTGGTGGTTTTGGGATCCGGTGGAAAACGCCTCTTTAATGCCGTGGTTGCTCGGACTGGGCTTATTACACAGTTTGATTGTCACGGAACAGCGGGGCATTTTCAGCTATTGGACTATTTTATTTTCCCTGTTTGTTTTTGCTTTCAGTTTGCTGGGAACGTTTATCGTACGTTCCGGCGTGCTAACCTCCGTGCATGCGTTTGCCGTGGACGGTGAACGCGGTTCCGCGCTGCTGGTTTTGTTTTTTCTCATGACTGTCGGCTCGCTTACGTTGTTTGCGATGAAAACCGATTTACGTCAAAGTGCGGTCAGATTTTCCGTTGTTTCTAAAGAAACCTTGATGTTATTGGCGAATATTTTATTTGCCGTCGCGATGATCAGTGTGTTTATCGGCACGTTTTATCCGATGTTATTCACTGCCCTGGGATGGGGCTCCATTTCTGTGGGTGCGCCGTATTTCAACAGTATTTTTCTGCCGTTAATCGTGATTTTGCTGATTGCCATGGTGATTGCGCCGGCAACAAAATGGCAAAAAATCGACCGCACTTTTCTGTTTAAACGGCTGGCATGCCTGTTGCCGTCGGCGGTGGCCGCTTACGCTTTGATTCGTTATACCCTGAATCAGGAACCGAGTTTAAAATTTAATTGGACGGCGTTGATTTTACTGAGCCTCGCTATTTGGTTGTTTATCTCTACCGTCTGGGCTAACTGGCGGGCGCTGACGCTGAAGCGCGCGGGCATGATTCTGGCGCATTGCGGTGTGGCGGTGACGGTAATCGGCGCGGTAATGTCCGGTTATTTCGCTGCCGAAATCGGCGTACGCTTAGCGCCGGGACAAAGCCGGCAACTGAACGGTTACGAGTTCCGTTATGTGGGATTCAGCAATGAAATCGGGCCTAATTATACCAGTGAAAAAGCCCGTTTCGATGTGGTAAAAAACGATGAAATTCTGACCGCACTTTACCCTGAACGCCGTTATTATGAAGTGCGAACCATGAATATGTCCGAAGTGGGCATTAACTGGGGCTGGCTCGGAGATATTTATATCGTCATGGGCGACAAATTAACCGGCGAAAGCGGCAACCCGGGCGAATTCACTTTTCGTCTGCATTACAAACCTTTCGCGGGATGGTTGTGGTTCGGCGGCGTATTGATGGCAATCGGCGCGTTATGTGCGGCATTAAGCCTGAAACGAAACGGTAAAAAGAAATAAGAAAGGAAATGGTGCCGACTATCAGAATCGAACTGACGACCTACTGATTACGAATCAGTTGCTCTACCGACTGAGCTAAGTCGGCACGAAAGAACGTCGCTTATTATATGAATTTTTGCGGGACGGAGTAACCCTTTTTTCAAAAAAATGTGAATTATGAAGAAAAAAATTATTTTATTTTTACCTTTAACGTTGATTTTAACCGTTTGTGCGTTGTTATTTGTCGGTTTGCAGCAGGATCCGAAAAAAATTGCCTCGGCGCTGATTGATAAACCGGTGCCGGAATTTTTTCAGGCGGATTTGCAGAATCCCGATCAAATTGTCAGTAATAAAAACCTGCCGAAAACGGCGCATTTAATCAATATTTGGGGAAGCTGGTGCTATTATTGTAAACAGGAACACGGGTTATTGCTGGAACTGGCAAAACAAGGCGTGCAGATTGTGGGCTTGAATTATCGCGATAAACGGCAAAATGCGCTGGAATATTTGCAGCATTGGGGCAATCCTTTCTTGTTTAATATTGATGACGGCCGCGGCAAACTTGCTATGCAGCTTGGTGTGGACGGCGCGCCGGAAACCTATGTGGTGGATAAATACGGCGTTATTCGTTACCGTCAATCGGGTGCGCTTGATCGCAAAATTATTGAAAACGTCCTGCTGCCGGAATTGGAAAAACTGAAATGAGAATTTTATTTTATCTGTTGATTTTGGTCGCAGGCGTAGCCCGCGGCGAAATGGTGGATACTTACCGGTTTAAATCGGTAGAAGATCGCACCCGCGCGGTGGCGTTGGCCAAATCTTTGCGTTGTCCGCAATGCCAGAATCAAAACCTGGTGGAATCCAATTCGCCTATCGCTTACGATTTGCGTCTTGAAGTGTATAAAATGATTGACGAAGGCAAAACCAACGAACAAATTATAGAGGTCATGACATCGCGTTTCGGCAATTTTGTGCTGTATAAACCGCCGTTTCAACGGACAACCGCATTGTTATGGGGATTGCCGGTTCTGCTATTGTTAGCGGCATTGGGCGCGTTATGGCGTTATTCCCGTCAACGGGAAAAAACATCGCCGAAATCTACCGCACTTTCGCCGGAACAAAAGCGGGCGCTGACGGATTTATTAGAGAAAAAACAATGATATTACCTTTAGGCATCTTTATTTTCGCCCTGCTGGCCATGTTGGTTTTTGTGCCTTTTACGGCGAAAATCGACTGGCAGAAAAATTATCGCCGGCAGAAAAATATTGAGTTGTATCAAGCGCAAATGGACGCTCATCCTTCCGCCGAATTAGCGGATGAATTGAGTCAGCGTTTACTCACCGACGAACAGGCGTTGCAGCAAAGCGCACCGTCGAAAGTAAAAAGTGCGGTCAAAAATACCTCTGTTTTTTCCGCATTTTTATGGCTGATATTAATCGTCGTACCGCTTATCTATTATTTTTCCCTTAACCGCTTTGATTACGTGAAACAAGGCGAACAGGCATTCGCCGATAAACAAAAACAACTTCAAACCGCCACGGCAACGGAAAGAAATACGGATTATGTGACTTCCGTACAAAATAAATTGCGCAAGGATCCGAATGACGCGGACGCCTGGATGGAATTAGGCCAGGCTTACGCGTTGAACAACGAATTCGAACATGCTTTGGTTGCTTATGGCAACGCAGAACGCCTGCGCGGCAGCAAACCTGAAATATTGGGCTTGGCGGCGACCGCGCTTTATTATCAGGCCGGACAAAAAATCACGCCGAAAGTGCGGCAATTAATCGATGCCGCGTTACAACAGGATAAGCATGAAACCGCCAGCTTGTCTTTATTGGCGTCGGAAGCTTTTTTGAAAACCGATTACGAACAGGCGATCCGTTATTGGCAGCAACTGCTGGACAGCGGACGACAGGAAGTGGATCGCCGTAAAATTATCGAAACCATAAAAATGGCGGAACAGTTACAGAAAACGAAAAAATAATGAAGTATTTCAACACGATAATTATTGGAGCCGGCGCGTCCGGCTTATTTTGTGCCGCGCAAATCGGTAAACGGGGCAAAACCGTTGCGGTGCTGGATAACGGCAAGAAAATCGGACGTAAGATCCTGATGTCCGGCGGCGGATTTTGTAATTTCACCAATCTGGATGTCACTCCGCAGCATTACCTTTCTCATAATCCGCACTTTGTTAAATCGGCGTTGGCGCGTTTCAGCCAATGGGATTTTATCGCCATGGCGGCGGAAGCGGGCATTGCTTATCACGAAAAGGAAGACGGGCAATTGTTTTGCGATAACGGCGCGGAAGACATTGTCGCGATGCTGGCGCGCCAATGCGAGCAAAGCGGCGTGCGGATTGTCTTGCGTCAGCAGATTGAGTCCGTGGAACGCGCGGAAAGCGAATCGGAAACGGGCGAATATGCGGGTTTTATGATTCGCGCCAACGGGCAACTGTGGCGCTGTGACAATTTAGTGATCGCCAGCGGCGGGTTATCGATGCCGGGGCTTGGTGCGTCGCCTTTTGGCTATCGGATTGCGGAACAATTCGGTATGAAGGTGTTACCGCCGCGCGCCGGCCTGGTGCCTTTTACTTATCGAGAAATCGATAAATTTTTGACCGCACTTTCCGGTATTTCGTTGCCGGTGACGATTACCGCTCAAAACGGCAAGCGTTTTAACAATCGGCTGTTGTTTACGCATCGCGGAATTTCGGGGCCTGCGGTTTTGCAAATTTCCAATTATTGGCAACCGCACGAATCGCTGACCATTGATTTGTTGCCGTCAGAAAACATTGCCGATCTACTGCGGCAAGCCAAAACCGATTCACCGAAAATTCGATTGAAAACCCTGCTAAATCGAGTGTTGCCGAAAAAACTGGTGGATGTTTGGTTGGCGCAAGGGTTGATAGAAGACGAAACTGTGGCAAATTTAACCAAAGTGCGGTCGGAAAAACTGACGGATTTGGTTCATCATTGGTGTTTTCAACCGAACGGCACGGAAGGTTATCGCACGGCGGAAGTAACGCTGGGCGGCGTGGATACCCGTGAAATTTCTTCTAAGACGATGGAAAGTCTAAAGGTGAAAGGTCTGTATTTCATCGGCGAAGTGCTGGATGTCGCCGGCTGGCTCGGCGGTTACAATTTTCAGTGGGCGTGGAGCTCGGCTTATGCCTGCGCGCAAGGCATTAACATGAATTAAATTCATGTTTATTATCAATAAAAAGACGCTATTCAGGCTGATTTTAACTTGTTCTTACCCAGGCTTTTCCTTATAGTGAATGTCATTGAAAATGACAGGCAATATTAAGGAATTTAATGATGACAAACAAAGTTTTACCCTTGCACGCGGATATCGTTGGTTCTTACTTGCGTTCGGCACCGTTGAAAGCGGCGCGCGCCCAATTCGCCGAAGGCAACATTTCTCGGGCGGAATTGACCGCCGTTGAGGATGCGGAAATTGAAAAATTGGTTCAGGTGCAGTTGGCGGCCGGCATTCAGGTGATTACCGACGGCGAATATCGCCGCTCCTGGTGGCATATTGATTTTTTGGAAAATTTAAACGGCATAGAAGGTTATGTGCCGGAGGAAGCTTATAATTTCCGCGGTGTCAGCGTACGTAAGTACAATATTCGTTGTTCCGGCAAAATTTCCTGGAATGACGATCATCCTTTTTTAGACCATTTCAAATCACTGCAGAAAATTGTGAACGGTCGAGGCATCGTCAAATTCACTATTCCAAGCCCGAATCAGTTGATGTATGACTATCAACTGAATACTGCGGTTTATCCGAATAGAGCGGCAATGATGAAAGATGTTCAAAAAGCTTATCAGGATGCAATTAAAGCTTTTTATGCGGCGGGTTGCCGTTATTTGCAGATTGATGATGTGTATTGGGGAACCTTGTGTAATAACAAGGACTTACCTTCATTTCCGGCGGATAAAGCGCAGGCGCTGGAAAATGTTCAGGCGATTTTATCGGTGAAACCGGCGGATATGACCGTCACTACTCATGTTTGCCGCGGTAATTATAAATCTTCCTATCGTTTAACCGGCGCTTACGATCCTATTGCTGACGCCTTGTTTGCGCAAACCGATTATGACGGTTATTTCCTGGAATACGACGATGAACGTTCCGGCGGATTTGAGCCTTTGAAATATTTTGCCGCCAATAAAGGGCGAGTGGTGCTCGGATTGGTGACATCCAAATTTCCGGAGCCGGAAGACAAGGAATTTATCAAATCGCGCATTCGCGAAGCGGCGCAATATGTCCCGCTGGAACGGCTTTGTTTAAGCCCGCAATGCGGTTTCGCCTCTACCGAAGAAGGTAATATTTTGACGGAAGAGCAACAATGGGCGAAAGTTCGTTTGGTGGAAGAAATTGCCCGTGAAATTTGGGGCGAAGATTAAATTCCGGCGTAAGAAAAAAGGGCTGAATCAGCCCTTTTTGTTCGCCGTATCGCAGGATTTGCGACGTAGAATTAAAAAACGTAAGTCATAGGCGTTATTTTCGTCCGCGGGACGCCATTCTTCATGTTCGATTTCCCATTCCGCCCAATTCAATTCGGGGAAAAACGTATCGCCTTCAATGTCCGCCTGAATTTGCGTCAGATAGAGCTTATCCGCTTGCGGCAAATATTGTTTGAATAATTCCCCGCCGCCAATCAGCATAATTTCATCAAAATCTTTCAAAAAATCGACCGCACTTTCCAGGCTGTTTTTCCAAATTACGCCTTCGTGCGCAAAAGGGCGGCGCGACAATACGATGTTAGTCCGTTTAGGCAACGGACGTCCGATGCTTTCAAAGGTTTTGCGTCCCATAATCACCGGTTTGCCGGTGGTATTTTGACGAAACCAGGCGAGATCCGCGGGTAAATGCCACGGCATTTGATTGTTTTTTCCAATGACGCGATTGTTGGCGGCGGCAACGATAAGGCTGAATAACATAGCTTTCCTTTAAATTAGACGACCGGTCTTTGGCGATAGAATAACAGACGGGGCAGCGCAAGTCCAAAGACTAATGCGCCGAGCAGGAAGCCGGTTTTCACAAAATTGTCCATCATTTGTTGAAACAATTCCGGCGAAGTGCCGTAAGAATTGATTTGTACAATGGCAATCATCGCTTTGTAGGCGTAAATCCCCGGAATCATAGGAATGATGGCGGCGACGGTGAAAACTTTCGGATGCGCCAAATAATGTTGCGAAATCTGCACGCCGATGAAACCGATTAAGCCGGCCGCCAGAAAGGTCGCCAGCACCAGTTGAACGTCAAAATGCAGCAATAATGTTCGGAAGCTGTGACCGATAGCGCCTAAAAAAGCGCAATAAATTAGGGCTTTGGGCGGCACATTGAAAATCAGCGCGAAACCGACGGCGGGAACGGCGGCAAAAATCATGTCGTCCAACAACTGTAAAATCAGTTCCATATTAATTTCCCCATTGCGAAATATTAAGCACGTTTAAAGCAAACACAATTCCCATGCAGGCGCCGAATGTGAGCACCGTTGCCAGCGACCAGCGCGCCAATCCCATGCTGATGTGCCCTTTCAGAATGTCGGCGATAGAATTCACCAGCGGGAATCCGGGCACTAACAATAATACGCTTGACGCCAGCGCGATTTGGGGATTGTTGCCAAGGTCAAATTTGAGCGCCAGCCCCGAAATCAAGGAAGCCACAAAGGCGGTGACGGCAAATACGATTAACGGATTAAAATGTCGCTTGGCAAATTCCTGGCGGACGAACATGCCTAAGGCGGAAGCCGCGAAGGTAATGGCAAAAATCGTCCAATCGCCGCCCGCCAAGTGAGCGAAACAGGCGCAGGAAAGTCCGATCATAAACACCACCAGCCATCGATTGTAACGTAACGGTTTGATTTGGTTGAGTTTTTCTTTCACCATATTGATGTTATAGATTCTATGCTCGGCGGTAATAATGATGCGTTGCACTTCCGTAATCACCTGCATATTCAAACCTTTATCCAGCACGCGTCTGGTTGTGGTGAGACAATGTCCGTTCAGCAAGGTGGTGATAATGACGGCGTCGGGAGTTAACGCGCATTCTACGCTGTCCACACCCAACGCCAGTCCCAGTCGCATAGTCATTTGTACCACTTGCGCACTTTCCAGACCGTGTTGCAACTGCAATGCGGCAACTTGAACGCAAAGCCGCGTAATATCCCGTTGTTTCGGCGAAATATCCGTCATTGTTTTTCTCCGTGAAAAGTTTTATCCAGCGCAATTATATGCCTATCTTCGGGCGGATGAAAACGGATCTTACATAAAGATAAAAGGCGGTAAAGTGCGGTCGGATTTTTCGTAATTTTTTCGTGATTTTGGGATAGTTTAGTGCTACTTTAATGGCTCTTTTCTTTCCGGGATCAATTTTTATGGCGCAGAACCGCAAAACTATTGTCGTTAAATTCGGCACGAGCACCTTAACTCAGGGCTCGCCGAAATTGAATCGTCCGCACATGATTTCTATCGTGCAGCAAATTACCCGCTTACATCAGGCGGGCTTTCGTATTGTTATCGTCACTTCCGGTGCGGTTGCGGCGGGACGGGATTATCTGAATCATCCGCAATTGCCGCCGACGATCGCCTCGAAACAGCTGCTTGCCGCCGTCGGACAAAGTCAGTTGATTCAAACCTGGGAACAGCTCTTCGCCATTTACGATATTCATATCGGGCAGATTTTGCTGACGCGTGCGGATATTGAAGATCGCGAACGTTTTCTGAATGCGCGCGATACATTGCAGGCGCTGCTGGATAACGGCATTATTCCTGTGATTAATGAAAACGATGCGGTGGCGACGGCAGAAATTAAGGTGGGCGATAACGATAATTTATCGGCACTGGCGGCGATTTTAGTGCAGGCGGATCAGCTTTATCTGCTGACCGACCAGCAAGGCTTGTTTGACAGCGATCCGCGCAAAAATCCGGCGGCGAAATTAATTCCCGTGGTGAATGAGATTACCGCTCATATCCGTTCCATTGCAGGCGGCAGCGGTACGCAACTCGGTACCGGCGGCATGTCCACTAAAATCGGCGCGGCGGATATTGCAACCCGCTCCGGCATAGAAACTGTCATCGCTCCCGGCAACCGCCCCGATGTAATTACGGATTTGGCCTACGGCAAACCTATCGGCACGAAGTTCACCGTTGCGCCGGAACATTTGGAAAGCCGTAAACAATGGCTGTTTGCCGCGCCGTCGGCGGGACGGCTGATCATTGACGACGGCGCGGAAAACGCCGTGTTGATTCAGCATAAATCCTTGTTGCCTGCGGGAATCGTGCGCGTGGAAGGACGTTTTTCCCGCGGCGAAGTCGTGAAAATCCGTACTCTCGGCGGCAAAGATATCGCGCTTGGTATGCCGCGTTATAACAGCGATGCGCTGACTTTGATTAAAGGTAAAAAATCCCACGAGATCGAACGGATTTTGGGCTATGAATACGGCGCCGTAGCGGTACATCGCGATGATATGATTGTAATAAAATAGATTTTATATTTTTTCTAATAAGAGCAGGGTTGTTTACTCTGCTTTTTTATTTTTTGTCTATTTGGGTATATTATTTTTAATAAAATGGCTTAATGTTTAATTATATTCCATTTCTGTATTGACAGTTCGGGCTGATTTACGTTATTAACATATTATTTTAAAAGGAGATAACGGATGCTTGAAATTATACCGACCTCTGAATCGGCGGTTGTTTGTCGTTTGCCGCCGCCGGCCAGTCTTGAAAATCAGCAGCGTTTTTGGGCTTTTGCGGCGCACTTGCGCGAATATTCCCGGATTCGGGAAGTGGTGATCGGGATGAATAACGTGACGGTATTTGTGCATTATCCTGTTGATTTTGCGCGGTTGGCGGCGGATCTGAAAAAAACGTGGCAAAAAACGACCGCACTTGACTACCAAGGCCGTCTTGTGGAAATTCCGGTGCGTTACGGCGGACAATGGGGAGAAGATTTGACGGAGGTGGCGGCGTTTCATCATACGACGCCGGAAAACATTGTCGCTTTACATACTCAGCCGATTTATACCGTATTTATGATGGGTTTTCAGGCCGGTTTTCCTTATCTCGGCGGCTTGCCCGAATCGTTACATACGCCGCGTCGCGCCGGGCCCCGAACGCTCGTTCCTGCCGGTTCGGTGGGGATTGGCGGCAGTCAAACCGGTATTTATCCTTTTGCTTCGCCGGGCGGATGGCGGCTTATCGGCCATACTTCGGTTCCGTTATTCGATAAAAATCAACTACCGCCGACATTGCTTAGAACCGGCGATCGCGTGCGTTTTATCGCGGAGAAAATTGATTTATGATGAAAATTCTGGATATTCGGGCGCTTGCTTCCGTTCAGGATCTGGGACGTTCCGGTTGGCGGGAACTGGGTATCGGTCAAGCCGGTGCGATGGATCCTTTGGCATTGAAAGCGGGTAATTTGCTTGTTCGTAATGAAGAGAATGCCGCGGCGGTTGAAGTGATTCTTGGAGGAATGACGGTACAATTCGATTATAATACGCCGTTTTGCATCACCGGCGCCTTTTACGAAGCGTATTTAGACGGCGAACCGATTTATTCTTATTGGCGTTATACCGCCAAAGCCGGGCAGATTTTGACATTGGTGCGGGCCAAAATCGGGATGTACGGTTATTTATGTATACACGGCGGTTTTCAGGTGCCTCATGAATTGGGTTCCGCCAGCACGGACAATCGTACGGGCCTTGGCGGAATCGAAGGACGCTATTTACGCCAGGACGATGTTGTGCCGACGCTGGCACAGCATAATACGTTGTCGACAATCGGAGTCGCTCCCATCGCATGGCGTAATACGATTTATGCCGTTCCGTCGTCCGAGTATGCTGCATTTACCGCGGAATCTCAACGTTTGTGGTGGCAACGAACCTGGATATTACAGGGTTCCAGCGATCGTATGGGATATCGGTTTAAAGGCGAAAGTTTGCAACTGAAGGCGCCGCTTGAAATGTTGTCGCATGCGATTCAGTTCGGCACGGTGCAGGTTCCTCCGAACGGTCAGCCTATTATTTTAATGGCGGATGCGCAAACGACGGGCGGTTATCCTAAAATTGCCACGGTTGTTTCCGCCGATCTGGGACGGCTGGCGCAAGTCCGTTTCGGCGGCGAAATTAAATTTTATCTTGCGGATATGCAAACCGTGGAAAAATTGCATAAGGAAAATGATATTTACCTCAATCACATACGGAGAATCGCCTATGAAGCAGATTGATTTAAACGCCGATTTGGCCGAAGGTTTCCCATTTGACGAAGCTTTATTGAAATTGATTACCTCCGCCAATATTGCGTGCGGATTGCATGCCGGCGGCGCGATAGAAATGCGTAACGCCGTCAAGTGGGCGAAAGAAAATAACGTTCGCATCGGTGCTCATCCGGGATTTCCCGATCGGGAAAATTTCGGGCGCAAAAATATGCCGCTAAAGGACGCCGATTTAACGGCTTATCTGCATTATCAACTGGGAGCGTTGCAGGCAATTTGTGATGCGCAGCAAGCGGAATTGATTTATGTTAAACCGCATGGCGCTTTATACAATGAAGCTTCGAACGATCCGCACCTGGCGCAAGTGATTATTCATGCCGTCAGGGAGTTTAATCCGGCGCTAAAATTGATGGGCTTGTCGGGCAGTTTAATGCTGCGTCTTGCGGAGGAGGCGGGATTGGCAACAATTTCCGAGGTATTTGCGGATCGTCATTATCAGTCGAACGGTATGCTGGTACCGCGTACTCAAGCCAATGCGATGGTAGGCAGCGATGAGGAAGCCATCATGCAAGTTTGTCAAATGCTGGACGGCACGGTTACCGCCGTAGACGGTTCGACCGTCAGCGTAAAGGCGGAAAGCGTTTGTCTGCACGGTGATAACGTTCACGCGCTGCAATTCGCCCGACAGATTCGTGATGCATTACAACAACAAAAAATCCGCGTCACGGCTTAAAGTATAAAAAAACATACACAACAATACAGGAAGACAACTATGAAAACGGAAAAATCAACTTCTAACATCCGGCATCGTAGAAACGCCGTTTTAGGTGCGGCGTTTTTGATGGCCACATCCGCTATCGGACCGGGTTTTTTAACGCAAACGGCGGTATTCACACAAAATCTGGCGGCGAGTTTCGGTTTTGTGATTTTACTGTCGATTTTGCTCGATATCGGGGCGCAATTAAACATCTGGCGCATTATCGCCGTTTCGGAACGTAAGGCGCAGGATATTGCCAACCTGGTTTTCCCCGGAGCGGGATATTTTTTAGCCGTTTTGATTGTAATGGGCGGATTGGCCTTCAATATCGGTAACGTGGGCGGCGCCGGTTTAGGGCTAAATATACTTACGGGCGTATCGCCCGAAACGGGAGCGGTGATAAGCGCGGTTATCGCGATCGGTATTTTTATCGTGAAAGAAGCGGGCAGCGTGATGGATCGTTTTGCTCAGATGATGGGATTTATCATGATTGCGCTGACCACTTACGTCGCGTTCCGGTCTCATCCGCCCGTCGGCGAGGCGGTGATTCGGACTTTTGTCCCGGAAGCATTGGATCCTATCGCCATTGTAACGTTGGTGGGCGGTACGGTCGGCGGCTATATTACCTTTGCCGGTGCACACCGCTTATTGGACGCCGGCATTAAAGGACCGTCGGCCTTGCCGGATGTCAGCCGCAGTTCCGTTTCGGCTATTCTTATTGCCTCCGTTATGCGTATTGTTCTGTTTCTTGCCGTATTAGGCGTGGTTAGTCAGGGCGTGATGCTGGATCCCCAAAATCCGGCGGTAACGCCGTTTCAGCATGTGGCAGGCAGTTTCGGCGCTATTATTTTTGGCGTGGTGATTTGGGCGGCATCCATTACGTCCGTGGTCGGAGCGGCATATACGTCCGTTTCCTTCATTTCCGGCTTCAATAAACAGATTGAAGCGAACCGCAATAAATGGATTATCGGATTTATCATCGTTTCTACCGCCGTGCTTGTGACGGTAGGACGCCCGGCGCAAGTACTGGTGTTTGTGGGCGCATTGAACGGACTGATTTTACCGATAGCGTTGGCGTTGATTCTACTTGCCGCCTATCACAGCCAGATCGTCGGCAATTACCGACACCCGAAGATCCTGGCTGTTATCGGATGGACGGTAGCCGTTTTAATGGCCGTCCTCAGCGCACAAACTTTAGTAAAATATATCTCGACATTAGCGGGATAAATACGAAAAGTGCGGGCAAAAATTCTTTCGTTTTTTTGCCCGCACTTTTGTTTAATTTATTGAAATTAAAGAATATCCAATAATTCCACTTCAAACACCAATACGCTGAACGGCGGAATGGAAGCGCCTGCGCCGCGTTCGCCGTAGGCGAGATTATGCGGAATGGTTAAGCGCCATTTTGAACCCACCGGCATTAATTGCAATGCTTCGGTCCAGCCTGCAATGACGCCGCTCACCGGGAATTCCGCCGGCGTGCCGCGGACCACGGAACTGTCGAATGTGGTGCCGTCGGTTAAGGTGCCGGTGTAATGTACGCGAACGCTATCCTGACGGCTTGGTTTAGCGCCGTTGCCTTCTGTCAGAATTTCGTATTGCAAACCGCTTTCGGTTACGTTTACGCCGGCTTTTTTCGCATTTTCCACTAAAAACGCACGGCCTTCTTCTTCAATTTTTTTAAATTGCGCCTGAGCCGCTTCCTGTGCCGCTTGTTGTAATTGTTGTAACGCCGCCGTTACTTCGTTTAAATCCAGCGCCGGCGGGTTTTGATTCAATACGTCGTAAATTCCTTTTGCTACGGCTTCGGCGGATACGCCCAAACCGCTGTCTGCAAGCTGCTGACCGATTTGTAAACCCACACCGTAACCGCCTTTTTCAGCGACGCTTTCCAATTTTACCGAGTCAAAAATTGACATTGTTTTTCCTTCTTACTTTTTAAAAGCCAATACTTCGCCGACTCGCGTTACGCTGTCGACATCTAAATTTTCCGCTAATTTCACGCGATCTTGCTGGAATAAATTGATGACGGTCGAGCCCAACTGAAATGCTCCCATTTCCTGGCCTTTCGTCAATTTTATCGCTTGTTCGCCGTCATAATCCCAACTTTTCACATGGGTTAAACGCGGCGGATTAATTATTCCCGCCCAAACGGTGCTGATGCTGGCGGTAATGGTGGCACCCACCAGAATTTGTACCATTTTTCCGAATTCGGTATCAAATACGCAAATAACGCGCTCGTTACGGGCGAGTAAGTTCGGGATGTGCTCGTTTAAAAACGGATTCACCGAAAATAAATCGCCCGGCACATAAATCATTTTGCGTAATGTGGCGTCGCACGGCATATGAACGCGGTGATAATCGCGCGGTGATAAATAAGTGGTGGCAAACTCGCCGTTTTTAAAGGTTTCCGTTAATTCTTCATCGCCGGCTAATAAATCGCGCAGGCTGAAACTATGTCCTTTGGCCTGCAACATGGTTTCGTCAAAAATATGTCCGCACTGACTGATTTTGCCGTCGGCCGGCTGACAAAGTGCGATCGGATTTTCGTCGATTTTTCGGGCGTCGTCTTTTAATTTGCGGATAAAAAATTCGTTGAAGGAAGCATAATCGCTGAAGTTTTCTTTTGCCGCTTCATCCATGTTGATATCGTATTTTTTAGCAAACATTTTAATCGCGAAGTGGGTGACGCTTCCCCATTTTTGTTTGGCAAACCAACCGGCAAATTGGGTGAGATATTTTTGCGGCATCACATATTGGAAGGCAATTTTCAGACGTTTCCAATAACTTAAATCTAAAGTTTTTTCTAATAAATTCATAATCTTCCTCTTTTAAGCGAAAAATAATGCGGGGATTATAACAATATCTGAAGGGAATGTCGCCTGTTGTTGCGGCCGGGATTTGAGGTAATCGATTGCCGGTCTTTTCCCACAAGAAAAGTGCGGTCAAATTTTTTTAAGTTTTTCTTGACGGGTAATATTATTATAAATAATAATTATTCGCGTTTTTATCAAAAACAATTTAACCAAGGAAAAAACATGAAAAAGACACATTTTGCATTGCTGCCTGTGGCGGCGTTTGTGGCGATGTCCGTGCAGGCTGCCGCACCGGAACAATTGGATACTATCGATGTGGTGAGCGATAATTATTCGCCGCAGAAAGAAAATGTTGCCGCCAAAGGCGTGGTAAAAGTACGTCAGGCGGAGAAAATGTCCGACGTTTTGCGCGGCGTGCCGGGCGTGAATGTGAACGGTGCGCGTTCTATCGTTGAACGTTATAACGTTCGTGGCGTGAGCGAAGAATATTTGAATATTACGGTAGACGGCGCTCGTCAGGAAGGTTATTCCTTCCACCATTCCGGGAATTACGGGATTGATCCTGAAATTTTGAAACGGGTGGATATTGATGTCGGTTCCAATTCCGTAGCGACGGGTGCGGGTTCGTTAGGCGGTTCAATAAAATTTGAAACGGTGGACGCGGAAGATATGTTGGAAGAAGGTCGGAATTTCGGCGGTAAGGTGAAATATTCTTATGGTTCCAACGGCGATTCCAACCAGGGCATGGGGATGTTATACGGGCGTGCCGGAAATTGGGATTTATTGGGCTATTTTAATTATCGTCATCAGGAAAACGGGAAAGACGGTAACGGTCTGAAAAATCAAAATAAAGGGAAAGTTCAGGATTATTTGTTTAAAGCGAAGTACAACTTTGGCGAAAATCATTGGGTGAAAGCGACGGCGGAACATTATACCAATACGGCGGTGAATTGCTTTCGCGCCAATATGGCGATGTGTTTGGGAGATGTCCCGCAACCGGGTGATGCGGGATATATTCAGGCAAGTCACGGTAAAGCGGAATCCGTTATTGAACGTTCTACTTATACTTTGAGCTATGCCTATAATCCAAGTGATAACAACTGGGTGAACATTAAAGCCAATACTTATTATACGGAAACCGAAAATTCTTCTATGAACCGTAAACAAAGTAAAGTGAAAACCGTCGGCGGAACTTTATCCAACCGTTCTGATTTTACATTGGGTATTACCAACCATAGCGTGCTTGTAGGTGGCGAATATTATAAAACCACCGCATTACGTTATGGCGGCGTGGAAACTAATCGTCGTACCGGTCGCATAACGGGTTATCGTCCCGATTATAAACAACATTCCGATTCTACTTCGATTTACGTTGAAGATGCTATCGCTGTCGGTGATTTCGTGATTACACCGGGCTTGCGTTTTGATCATTACAAAGCGGATTTAATCGATCTGGATAAAACATATCACCGTTTTTCAAAAGCTCTGGGTTTAAAATATCTGGCCACGGACGATTTAATGCTCTTTGCCAATTATACGGAATTGTTTAAAGGACCGGGTTTCGGCGAATTGACGCTGGTTGCGCCGGGACGTTATACCGGCAGCCTGGAACCGACGCGCGGCGATAACAAAGAGGTCGGTTTTAATTATAAACATGACGGTATTTTCACTGATGTTGACGGTTTCTCCATCACGGCGAAATATTTCCATACCGATTACGACAACATTAATCAATCCATCGCTAATCCGGCGGGCGGCGGAAGTATTTATGCCAGCCTGGGCGATGTAAAATTGCGCGGTGTGGAAGCGCAGGCTCGTTATTGGATTGATAACTTTGGCGCCAGTATCAGCTATGCTCGTGCACGCAGCGAACAAAAATCCACCGGAGATACAGCGTTCCCGGATAGCGGTGATCGCTACACATTCGGCTTGAACTACCGTATTCCGAGTGTTAACGTTGATATGGGGTGGAATACTATGTGGGTTCGTGGCCTTGCCTATACGGGTGTTAATTCCACTTCAATCACAACCAAAGAAGAATACGCCGTCAGCAACGCTTATGTAAGCTGGGCGCCGACTCAAGTGAAGGGCCTGGAATTAACCTTCGGTATTGATAATATTTTCGACCGTGCTTACAAAGATCACAGTACTCAATACTATGGTTCCGTTGACTTAGACCCGGGTCGCAACTACAAACTCAGTGTTTCCTATAAATTCTAGTTTGGCTCGAAAGACGGACGATTAAGTCCGTCTTTTTTGTTTGCGGCGTTTGAAAGCATTAATCGCCCCGTTGAACCCGCCGACAAAGCCGACGTAAAAAAACATTGCGTTTTTTTACCGCACTTTTTACATTATTTCGCGAAATTAGCCGAAAGCGCGGGCAATGTGACGAAATTTAAACTTTACTTTTATAGCCTAAGTGAAGTAGAATTACGACCCTTATTGAGTAAGTTGCTCAGTAATTTTGCAAAATTAACTAACTTATTATCAAAATTTTACTAGAGGTGATGGCATATGCCAGTAATTAAAGTACGTGAAAACGAATCATTTGACGTTGCATTACGTCGTTTTAAACGCTCTTGCGAAAAGGCCGGTATTTTAGCGGAAGTTCGCGCTCGTGAATTCTACGAAAAACCGACGACAATTCGTAAACGTGAAAACGCAACTCGTGCAAAACGTCACGCGAAACGCGTCGCTCGCGAAAATGCACGTAATACACGTTTATACTAATTCGTCACGTTAACGAATTAAAACTCGAGTTCAACAAACCGTGATGCCAGTGGGATCGCGGTTTTGTTGCTTTAAACGCAGGAGAATTTACCATGGCAGGACATATTCCACGGGATTTCATCAATGATATTGTCGCTCAAGCGGATATTGTCGATGTAGTGGGTTCTCGCGTTAAACTTAAAAAAGCCGGTACCAATAATTATCAGGCATGCTGTCCTTTTCATCATGAAAAAACGCCTTCTTTTACCGTCAGTAAAAACAAACAGTTTTATCATTGTTTTGGTTGCGGCGCTCACGGCAACGCACTAAATTTTTTAATGGAATACGACAAACTGGAGTTTGTGGAAGCGGTGGAAGAATTGGCGGCGATGTTAGGGCTGGATGTTCCGCGGGAGCAATATGGCGATCGTAAAAATCAAAAAACGCCGATCGGTTTTCAGGCAAAGCGCGATTTATACGAGCTGATGCAAGATATTGCCACGCTTTATCAAAAACAGCTTACCACGGCGATTCCCGCTCAGGCTTACCTGCAGCAACGCGGTTTATCCGAAGAAATAATCCGTAAATTTGGTATCGGTTATGTGCCGGACAGTTTTGATTTCGTGTTGCGGCATTTCGGACGAACCAAAGAAGAACAGGAACGTCTGTTTACTTTGGGTATGGTGAAACGTAATGAACGCGGCGGGCTTTATGATGCGTTTCGTCATCGCATTATGTTCCCGATTCGGGATCGCCGCGGGCGGGTTATTGCTTTCGGCGGCCGCGTAATGGGAGACGGCACGCCGAAATACCTGAATTCGCCGGAAACCGTGACGTATCACAAAGGACGCGAACTTTACGGATTATTTGAAGCGTTACAGGCGAATGAATCGCCGGAAATGTTGCTGGTGGTCGAAGGTTATATGGACGTGGTGGCGCTTGCTCAATTCGGTGTGAATTATGCGGTGGCGTCACTGGGCACGGCAACGACGCCCGAACAAATCCAGTTGGTTTTCAGAGCGACGGAACAGGTTGTTTGCTGTTATGACGGCGATCGCGCCGGACGTGCCGCCGCCTGGCGCGCGTTGGAAAATGCTTTGCCTTATTTGGAAGACGGTCGTCAGTTAAAGTTCGTTTTCCTGCCGGAGAAAGAAGATCCCGACAGTTATATTCGTCAGTTCGGAAAAGAAGGCTTTGAATCCTATATTCAAACGGCGCAAACCTTGCATGATTTTCTGTTCGACCATTTATTGCAACAAGTGGATCTTTCCACTAAAGAGGGAAAAAGCAAGTTAGCCGCGTTGGCGGTGCCGCTGATTAATCGCGTAGCGGGCGATATGTTGCGGGTATATTTGCAGAATACGCTGGCGTTAAAGCTCGGTATTATTGAACCGGCCCAAATTGAAAAATTATTTGCCAAAGGCGGACAGCCGGGGAAAAATGCGGTCAAAACGGCGCCGGAAATGAAACGCACGCCGATGCGCGTCCTGGTTGCATTATTGCTGCAAAATCCCGAACTGGCGCAACTGCCTTATACGCTGGAAGCGTTTAAGGAATTGAAAACGGACGTAAACGGCCTGGATTTGTTAGAAAATCTGACCGCACTTTGTCGTGAAAATGTGGGCATTACCATGGGACAGATTCTGGAATATTTCCGCGGTACAAATTATGCCAAGTCCCTTGAAATTCTGTCGGTGTGGGATCATTTAATCGAAGACGACAATATTACCGTCACGTTTATCGATACGCTCGCATTTTTCGCTAATCAATTGCAATCTCAGCGCATAGAGGATTTGATCGCGAAAGATCGTAAACAAGGCCTGGATTTGGATGAAAAACAAGAGCTTGCACAATTATTGAGCCGGGAACGAGCGTAAAACAATTCTAGGTAAACTGTCATAACAATGTTAAAATTTATTTCTTTATCAGAATGACAAATTAATCAAAGGCGGATCACTATGGAGCATAATCCACAATCTCAATTGAAATTGTTAATCGCCCAAGGGAAAGAGCAAGGGTATTTGACTTTTGCGGAAGTGAACGATCATCTCCCTGAAGATTTGGTGGATACCGATCAAATCGAAGACATTATTCAAATGATTAATGATATGGGTATTCAAGTGTTGGAAACCGCACCTGATGCCGATGATCTTTTGTTAAACGAAAATATTACCGAAACCGACGAAGATGCGGTGGAAGAAGCCACGCAAGTGCTTTCCAGCGTGGAATCCGAACTGGGCCGCACGACCGATCCGGTGCGCATGTATATGCGCGAAATGGGCAGTGTGGAACTGCTTGATCGGGAAGGCGAAATCGGCATCGCAAAACGCATTGAAGACGGTATTAACGAAGTACAAAGCGCCATTGCGGAATATCCGGAAGGCATTACTTATTTACTTCACCAATATGCGCAAGTGGAAGAAGGCGGCGTTCGCCTGGCGGATTTGATTACCGGTTTTGTGGATCCGACGGTGGAAGAGGAAAGTGCGGTCGAATTTAGCGAAGATTTAGCGGACGACGAAGATGCGGATATCGAAGTGGATGCGGATCTGGACGATGAAAGCGAAGACGAAGAAAGCAACGGCGATAACAACGGTTCCAATGATGATAATGACAATTCTATCGATCCGGAAGTCGCCCGTGAAAAATTCCATGCGTTAAAAGATCAACACGATAAAACCATCGCGGCAATTGCCAAACACGGTCGCGCCAGCGCCAAAGCGCGCGAACAAATGAAAGCGTTGTCCGATATTTTCACTCAATTCCGTTTGGTGCCGCGCCAATTTGATGTGTTGGTCATTCCGATGCGCGACATGATGAAACGCATCCGCATCGAAGAACGTCAAATTCAGCGTTGGGCGGTGGATTATGCCAAAATGCCGAAAGAAGAATTTGTGAAAGTTTTCTCCGCGAGCAAAGGCACCAACGACGCCTGGTTAACCAAGTTACTGGGCGGCAAGAAACCTTATGCGGAAAAGCTGGCGAAATATGCGGAGGATATTCGCGCTTCGATAGCCAAATTACAGAATTTGGAACAGGAAACTCACTTAACTATCGAGCAAATCCGGGATATCGGCGATCGTATTTCTCAAGGCGAATTAAAAGCCCGTCGCGCCAAAAAAGAAATGGTGGAAGCGAATTTACGTTTGGTGATCTCCATTGCGAAAAAATATACCAACCGCGGTTTACAGTTTTTGGATTTAATTCAGGAAGGTAACATCGGTTTGATGAAAGCGGTGGATAAATTCGAATATCGCCGCGGTTATAAGTTTTCGACTTATGCCACATGGTGGATTCGTCAGGCGATTACCCGCTCGATTGCGGACCAAGCGCGCACCATCCGTATTCCTGTACACATGATCGAAACCATTAACAAGTTAAACCGGATTTCCCGTCAGTGCCTGCAGGAAATGGGACGGGAAGCCACTCCGGAAGAATTGGCGGAACGCATGGGCATGCCGGAAGATAAAATCCGTAAAGTGCTGAAAATCGCTAAAGAACCGATTTCCATGGAAACGCCGATTGGTGACGACGATGATTCCCATTTAGGCGATTTCATTGAAGACAGCACTCTTGAACTGCCGTTAGACAGCGCAACGGCGCAAAGTCTGAAAGTGGCGACGCACGAAGTGCTGGAAGGTTTAACCCCGCGTGAGGCGAAAGTGTTGCGCATGCGTTTCGGGATTGATATGAATACGGATCACACGTTGGAAGAAGTGGGTAAACAGTTCGATGTGACGCGCGAACGTATTCGTCAAATCGAAGCAAAAGCATTGCGCAAATTGCGTCATCCGAGCCGCTCGGAAACATTACGCAGTTTCCTGGACGAATAGCGGTTCTTACATTTGTTAAAATCCACCTTTATAAGGTGGATTTTTGTTTTTCGACGGTTTTTTGTCCGGCTTGACGAGCTTGTTTTTGCGCTTTTTTCTGTTCCCGCCGCATGCTAAAAAAATCACTCAATTTTTGCCCGCACTTTTCCGCTAACACGCCGCCGGTTACTCTGATGACGTGATTCATTTTATAATCTTCAAAAAAATGAAAACGGGAACCGACCGCGCCGGTTTTCTCATCAGCCGCACCGAAAACCAGCCGTTTAATCCGACTGTGTAGAATCGCGCCGGCGCACATGGTGCAAGGTTCCAGCGTGACGTAAAGGGTGCAATTCAATAAGCGGTAATTCTGAATTTTCTCCGCGCCCTGACGTAACGCCATAATTTCCGCATGCGCCGTCGGATCACTGCGGGTAATCGATAAATTCCAGCCTTCACCGATAATTCGGTTGTTCTCATCCACCAGAACCGCGCCTACGGGAATTTCACCCGTTGCCTGCGCTTTATCGGCAAGCGTAAGCGCGCGGTTCATGAAGAATTCATCGAGAGAAATTTGATTTTCGGGTATTGATGTGTTCATAGTTTTTTTATTTTAATCACTTACTTTCTTTGCTTCGCCAAAGAAAGTAAGCAAAGAAAGGCGCCCCCGTTTTGCCTTATTTCCTGAAAATACTTAAATTTGTTTCACGAAAATCTTGTAAACTCGCTACGCTCAGACAAACAAGATTTTCTATAAATTTAACCATTTTTAGGCGGCAAAAAGGGGAAAGTGCCGGCGTATTAAAATGATAGCCTTTTCAACGAATTATAAAAAACATTCAGAAATTTAACCGCACTTTTATTATCACGCTCTAAGAGGCCCCGTCTGAGGCGCCTGATCGACTTGAAATTTTCAGGAAAAGAAGTTTGTTTGAGCGTAACGAGTTTACTTATTTTCCGTCAAGAAAATTTCAACCAAACGAAGAACGGCACCGAAGTCGGGGGCACTTTCTTTTGCATACTTTTCTTTGTGCAAGCAAAGAAAAGTATGGAACCTTTGGCGAAGCAAAGAAAGTAAGAAATAAATTTATACCGAAAACGGATATTTAATCGGCTCGTGGCATTCATATCCCACCACCTTAAAATCATCCATCGTCACCCAGGTTTCCAAATCTTTTAAGGTTTTAATATCCGGATTAATTTCCAGTTTCGGCGATGGGAACGGTTGGCGTTTGAGCTGCACATCCCGCATTAATTCCAGCTGATCCTCATAAATATGCGCGTTGACGATTTTATGGTACGCCTGTCCGGGCTTTTTGCCGGTAATCTGCGCCATTAAGGCTAAGAAAGTGAAAACCTGAATTTGGTTGAAGTTCAGGCCGAGCGGCACGTCGCAGGAACGTTGATAGCTGGTTAAATACAGCGTGTCGCCGAGTAATGAGAAGGTGTGATTGTACATGCAGGGGCGCAGGCAACCGAGATCGAATTCGCCGGGATTTAAGAAGGTTAAAATTTCACCGCGATCGTCAATACCGCGGCTGAGATCATCCACGATTTTGCGCAGTTGATCCACGGTTTCGCCGTTGGGTTTACGCCATGCGCGTCCTTGTACGCCGTAAACGCGTCCCATATCGTCGGTGCCTTTACGGGCGGGATTGTTTAACCAGGCTTGATTTTCGTTGGCGTTGGCATCCCAGGTTTTCGCGCCGAGTTTGCGGAAATCCGCCGCGCTATCGTAACCGCGAATGTAGCCCAGAAATTCGGCGATAGCGGCTTTCCAGTAGCTTTTGCGGGTGGTAATAATAGGAAATTCGTTATCTGCCACGTTATAGGTTAAATCGGCGTTAATCACAGTGAGGCAGCGTTTGCCCGTGCGTCGGTTTTCCACCCAGACGCCTTCATCCACGATACGCTGACATAAATCTAAATATTGACGCATAAAAAAACTCCTTATTTTTTGACCGCACTTTTATGTGAATACGCCCAAATCATGACGGCGATGCCGATAATGATCATCGGCAGCGACAGCATTTGTCCGCGCGTAATCAGATCGCTTGCCGTGTTGACGTGATGATCGATTTCGCGTACGTATTCCACTAAGAACCGGAACAAGCCGTAGCCGATTAAAAACAGACCGGAAACCGCGCCTTGAGGCCGGGACCGACGGATAAACAGATTCAAAATGATAAACAGCAACACGCCTTCCAGCAGCATTTCGTAAAGTTGTGACGGGTGCAACGGCACATCGCCGGTATAACCGTAAGGGAACATCGCCCAAGGTACGGCGTCGGGATTTTCCACCGGACGACCCCAAAGTTCGTTATTAATAAAGTTGCCGAGGCGGCCCAATCCTAATCCGAACGGAATCAGCGGTGCAATCAGATCGGCGGTTTGCCAGAAACTGCGTTTTTGGCGGACGGAAGTCAGAATCATGGCGATAATCACGCCGATTAACCCGCCGTGGAAAGACATGCCGCCTTCCCAGATGCGGAATAAATAAAGCGGATCCTGTAAAAAAATATCGAAATTATAGAAAAAAACATCACCGATTCGTCCGCCCAAAATCACGCCGGCGAAGCAGTTGTAAAGCAATTGCTCGAATTGATCTTCGGTCCAGGCGCCTTGTGATTTTCTCACCCGGCGTAAACCCAACCAGTAAGCGAAGGCAAAACCCAATAAATACATCACGCCGTACCAGCGCAGGCTGATGGGCCCGATAGAAAAAATAACCGGATCGATGTAAGGAAGATGAATAAAATTTGTCATAAAAATCCTGAAAATAAATTCTGTTTATGCGATAAACATTTTAACGGCAATCAGCAGTAAGAAAACGGCAAAATAACGTTTAAGTCTGGCGACCGGCAGATTGGTTGCGGTCATTGCGCCGAATTTGGTAGTAAACATGGAGGTTGCCACAATACCTAACATAGCCGGCAGATAAACGTAACCCAGGGACCATTCCGGCATATTGGCATTGTTCCAGCCGCTGGTGATGTAACTTAAAGTGCCGGACAATGCCAGCAACATGCCGCAGAATGAAGAAGAACCGATCGCCTGCTTCATTTCGTAACCGCGGCTGTTCAGGAAAGGCACGATAAAACCGCCGCCCCCGATGCCTGCGCCGCTGGATAAAATCCCGATGACGGAGCCGCCGATAATGGCGGCTTGCGTGGTTAGCGGTTTGTCACCCGTTTTGGATTTAACGGATAAAACCATTTTGGCGGCAAGATAAACCACTAATGCAGCAAATATTTTGCTTGCCAGCTCACGCGGCAGGTTGCTGATAAATAAGCTTGCCAGGTATGTGGCGATCATAATGGACGGTGCAAACACTTTCAGTGACGACCAGCGAATATTGCCTATTTTATAGTGGTTATAGGCGGAAGACGCGCCCGTTACGATAATGGTGGCGAAAGATGTACCCAGCGCGGTCGTCATCAGCAAAGAATCCGGTACGCCGGCCAGCGGAAGCAAATAAACCAGCACGGGCACAATCACCAATCCCCCGCCGATACCGAACAAGCCCGCCAGAAAACCGACTAAACAACCAACCGGCAGGCAAATTAAAAATAACGTTATCATCTGCGTTTTTTCCCTTTTTTATTTTGAGGGGCGTATTTGTGGTAATAGGGTTGCTTTTTGCCGGATTCCGCCTTTCCGGCTTCGTTATGTTGAAAAAGTGCGGTCTCATTTTTGCTCGGATCAAATAAAAACTGCGCAAATTCTTTCATAGCCCGGCGATATACATCGCGTTTAAAGGAAACCACCTGACGAACGGAATACCAGAAACTGACCCAGCGCCAGCCGTCGAATTCGGGAGATTGTGTACGGCCCATATCGATTTCTTTTTCATTACAAAGTAACTGCAACAGAAACCAACGTTGTTTCTGCCCGATGCAAACGGGTTTACTGTCGTGCCGCAATAATCGTTTCGGCAATTTATAACGCAGCCATTGCTTCGAAGCGTAAAGAATTTTGACGTCTTTTTTCTGCAATCCCACTTCTTCAAACAATTCGCGATACATCGCTTGTTCGGGCGTTTCGCCTTCATTGATGCCGCCTTGCGGAAATTGCCAAGAGTTTTGCCCGTACCTTTTTGCCCAAAGCACTTGTCCTTTGCGATTACAAATCACAATGCCAACATTAGGACGGTAGCCATCGAAGTCGATCACTATCCTTCACCTTAACTGTAAAAATTCATAAGCATGAATTATGTCATAGCAGGCGGATTTCGCCAATACTGTATGCGGTTTATCTCACGCCATTCTGCGTGTTGTGGATAAATTTGGGGATAATTGAGAGACAGAAAATTCCGATTTCGCCGAAGATTCGGAAAGTAACGGGGTTCCGAATATGATTCTCTAAAATTTGAAGTAAAAATTGACCGCACTTTTTATCGGGAAAAGGACGATATTTCGCTCGGATTTTGACCAATCGGAAAGCGGGAAAAGCCATTTATGAGTTATTCAGTTTTTTTGTGGATAAGGTTGTGATCGAAGTCGGGAAGAACGCGGTAAAGTTTCCTCAGGCGAAGGCGATTTGTTCTAAATATAGAAATAAAATCAATAAGTTAAACCTGGAATGATGAGCCGAAATTTTTTCCCGTTTAGACCGAATTGGTGTCGGTTAAAAAATAACCGATTTTCACCGGGCGGATTTTTCTCCGCCGTACGCGGAAAATTATCGCAAACGATTACGTTAGCTGATACAATACGCCACAAATTTTTTACTCACCCAATCTTTAGAAGGAAATTTACCGTGAGCAAACAATCTTTAAGTTATAAAGACGCGGGCGTCGATATTAATGCGGGGAATGAATTGGTCGAACGCATTAAACCGCATGTGAAACGCACCACGCGTTCGGAAGTGATTGGCGGTTTAGGCGGATTCGGCGCATTGTGTGCTTTACCGACCAAATATAAAGAACCGGTGCTGGTTTCGGGGACTGACGGGGTGGGAACCAAACTGCGTTTGGCTATTGATCTGAAAAAACACGATACCATCGGAATCGACTTGGTTGCCATGTGTGTAAACGATTTAGTGGTGCAAGGCGCCGAGCCGTTGTTTTTCCTGGATTATTATGCCACCGGTAAATTAGACGTCGATGTGGCGTCCGATGTGGTAAAAGGCATTGCGGAAGGCTGCGTGCAATCCGGTTGTGCGTTAGTGGGCGGCGAAACCGCAGAAATGCCGGGCATGTATCATGAAGGCGATTACGATTTGGCGGGTTTCTGTGTCGGCGTGGTGGAAAAGTCAAAAATTCTGGACGGCTCTAAAGTGCGGGCGGGAGATGCGTTAATTGCATTAGGTTCAAGCGGCCCGCATTCAAACGGTTACTCGTTAGTACGTAAAGTAATTGAAGTGGCGGGCGTGAATCCGGCGACCGAACAATTAGCCGGTAAACCGTTGGCGGAACAGGTGTTGGCGCCTACTAAAATTTACGTTAAATCCGTACTTGAGTTAATTGAAAAAGCGGAAGTGCACGCCATTGCCCATTTGACCGGCGGCGGTTTCTGGGAAAATATTCCGCGCGTGTTACCGAAAGATGTGAAAGTAGTGATCGATGAAAGCAGCTGGGAATGGCAGCCTGTGTTTAAATGGTTGCAGCAACAGGGCAATATTACCCGCCATGAAATGTATCGTACGTTCAACTGCGGTGTCGGCATGGTGATTGCGTTGCCTCAGACGGAAGCGGAAAAGGCGTTGAACGTTTTGCGCACGGCAGGTGAAAATGCTTGGTTAATCGGCCGGGTCGAACCGTTGAATGCCGGCGAAGAGCAAGTCATCATTCGTTAATGGAAAAATAATTTAACAAAGCCCGATCTCCGGATTGGGCTTTTGGTTTTAATAATGAAAAAAATTGTCGTATTGATTTCAGGAACGGGAACGAATTTACAGGCGCTTATCGATGCCTGTGCGGCGGGCCGTATTAATGCCGGGGTGGCGGCGGTCATCAGTAATCAGGCTTCCGCTTTGGGTTTGGAACGGGCAAAAACTGCGCAAATTCCTACCGCACTTTTTATCCGTCGAGACTTCTCCGATAATGCGGCGATGGACCAAGCCATCGGGGATTATATCGAAAAGATCGGCGCGGATTTAATCGTGTTGGCGGGTTACATGAAAATTTTGAGCGAAGGTTTCGTTACGCGCTTTGCAGGGAAAATCCTTAATATTCATCCGTCATTATTGCCGAAATATAAAGGACTGAATACTTATCAACAAGTGCTGGACGCCGGCGACAGCGAACACGGTACCAGCGTACATTTCGTCACGCCGGAACTGGACGGCGGCGCCGTTATTTTACAGGCGAAAGTGCCGATTTTCCCCGGAGACGACATTTCGGATATTGAAGCGCGGGTTAAAACCCAGGAATTGCAGATTTATCCGTTGGTGGTGAAGTGGTTTATCGATGGGCGTTTGCAGGAAATTCAAGGCAAAGCCTATTTAGACGGCAAATTATTGCCGGAAAACGGCTATGCCGACGAATAATTTCATAAAGTGCGGTCATTTTTTATCGGATTTTTGATATAGTAATACAGTCTTTGACTTATTAACCTTTGGAGAACGCATTGGTATGGAAAAAATCATCATTGATGAAGACCAGTTTATGCGCACGATTTCACGAATTTCCCACGAAATTATTGAAAAACACGAGAATTTAAACGAACTCGTAATTGTCGGAATTAAACGCCGCGGAGCGGAAATTGCAGAATTAATTAAGCGGAAAATCAATGAGTTAACCGGTTCTCAAATTCCGTCTATTGATTTGGATATCACTTTTTATCGCGATGATTTGGAATATGCCGAACCGAGCAGCCAATCGCCGGTGTATAACGGTTCCTCCGACTTCATCAGCGTGCAGAATAAAACCGTGATTTTGGTGGACGATGTGCTGTTTACCGGCAGAACCATTCGTGCGGCCCTGGATGCTTTAGTGGATTTCGGGCGCGCGTCCAGAGTGGAACTGGTGATTTTTGTGGATCGCGGGCATCGCGAGTTGCCGATTCGTGCCGATTACGTAGGAAAAAACGTACCGACCAGCCGCAGCGAGAAAGTGCAGGTGCGTACGATGAAGTTTGACGGCTGTTATGAAGTGGCTTTATTGCCGCGATAAGGAACTTTTTCCGCCGTTTTTTCTCTAATAAGCAAATTTATTAACTTATATCTGGATAGTTTATGAAATTAGGATATTTAAAGGCTATTGCCATTTCCGCAGTAGGATTGTTTGCCGTTGCAACCGGCGCTCAGGCGATTGAACAAGTCGTGGCGACAGTGAACGGCGAACCTATTTTGGAAAGTCAATTACAACGGGCGATGGGAAAACGGGCGAATACCGAAAGTAATCGCCGCGCCGCTGTAGATAAAATTATCGATGATATGTTGGTGCAGAAAGCCATTAAAGAATCGGGCGTTAAAGTGAATCCGGCGCAGGTGGATCAAATCGTGCGCAATATCGCGGCGCAAAACGGTTTAACCTACGGGCAATTACTGGACGCATTGGATTATCAGGGCATCAGTTTGTCTCAGTTCAAAGCGAATATTTCCAACCAAATTATGATGGCGGAAGTGCGTAACCGCAGTATCGGCAAAAGCGTGGATGTGAGTCGCGAACAGGTGGAAGAATTAAGTCAGAAAATGTTGCAGCAGGCGAAAGCCAGCGGTAATCCGAAGGCGGTCACCGCTACCCAATACAAAGTGCGTCACATTCTGTTGAAGTTGAATCCGCTGTTAAACGATGAACAGGCAAAAGCGCAGTTAAACCAAGTACGGACGGATATTCAAACCGGTAAAACCACCTTCGCGGAGGCGGCAAAAAATTATTCGAAAGACTATCTTTCCGGCGCTAACGGCGGTGATTTAGGCTTTGCTTTCCCGGAAAATTATGTGCCGGAATTCGCTAAAGTGGTGAAAACCACTAAACAAGGCACGATTTCCGCACCGTTTAAAACCGAATTCGGCTGGCATATTCTGGAAGTGACGGATACTCGCCAAGGGGATATGACGGATGTAGCCTACCGTCAGAAAGCGTACGAAACCTTGGTTAACGAGCAACTTCGCGAATATTCGAAAGATTGGGTGAAAGCGTTACGCAAGGGCGCAGAAATCAAATATTTAACGAAGTAATTTAATCGGGTTCTTAACCAAAAGGATTACACGAATTTTCTCAGTGGGCGGGTTTCGCCCACTCTTTTTTATTTTTAAGCATAATTATTATGAACAATTCCAAACGACACCTGGGACATACCGCCCGCAAACGGTTCGGGCAAAACTTCTTACATGACGACAACGTTATTCAAAGCATTGTCGCCGCCATTTATCCGCAAAAAGGGCAATTTCTGGTTGAAATTGGTCCCGGTTTGGGCGCGTTAACCGAGCCGGTCGCCGATCAACTTGATCGCTTAACCGTGGTGGAACTGGATCGCGATTTAGCCGAGCGTTTGCGTCATCATCCGTTTTTACATCAAAAACTGAATGTAATTGAAACCGACGCCATGCAATTTGATTTCGGCAAATTATATGAAGAACAAAATCTCGCCGGACAAGGCCTGAAATTACGCGTATTCGGTAATTTACCGTACAATATTTCCACGCCGTTAATTTTCCATTTACTGCAGTTTCACGACAAAATTCAGGACATGCACTTTATGTTGCAAAAGGAAGTGGTGAAGCGCTTATGTGCGGCGCCGAACAGCAAAGCGTACGGACGCCTGACCATCATGACCCAATATTTTTGCCGGGTGATGCCGGTGTTGGAAGTGCCGCCCACCGCTTTCAAACCGGCGCCGAAAGTGGATTCCGCCGTGGTTCGTTTGATTCCGCACAAGGAATTACCGCATCCGGCGAAAGATTTGTATTGGCTTAATCGCGTGACAAGCCAGGCGTTTAATCAACGCCGTAAGACGTTGCGCAATGCGCTTTCGACGTTATTTTTGCCTGAAAATCTGACCGCACTTGGCGTGGATTTAACGGCGCGCGCTGAAAATTTAACCATCGCCGATTATGTTCGCCTGGCAAACTGGCTGCACGATAATCCGCCTGAGCTTGACAGCGACATCGGTGAAATCTTGGATACGGAAGCATAAAATATGTCCGCTTATTTTGTCGGCGATCTGCACGGCTGTTTTGACGAACTGCAAATGCTACTGGAACGGGTTCGGTTTGATCCCGCCAAAGATAAACTTTATCTCACCGGCGATCTTGTTGCCCGCGGCGAGAAATCGCTGGAATGTCTGCGCTTTGTGAAGAATCTCGGTTCGTCGGCGCAGACGGTGTTGGGTAATCATGATTTGCATTTGCTTGCCTGCGCGTACGGCATTAAAAAAGTAAAAACTCGCGATAATTTGACCGCACTTTTTGCCGCGCCGGATTTTGATGAATTAATAGATTGGCTACGCCGTCAACCGTTATTTGTGCATGATGAATCTTTGAATTTCGGCCTGGTTCACGCCGGCATTTCACCGGATTGGGATGTGGCGACGGCGCAGGCTTGCGCGCGTGAAGTGGAAACGGTGTTGCGGCAAGGGGATTACCGCGCGTTGTTGCGCCAAATGTACGACAGCCGGCCCGAACGCTGGTCGCCGGGTTTGCAAGGAATTGAACGTTTACGTTACAGCATTAATGTTTTCACCCGCATGCGTTTCTGTTATGCGGATCATCGTTTGGATTTCGACTGCAAGCTGCCGCCGGAGCAGGCGCCGTCGGAATTAATGCCTTGGTTTGCCTGCGACAATCCGCTGTTTAAAACCGAAAATATTATTTTCGGCCATTGGGCAAGTCTGGTGGATTATTCGACGCCGGCTAATATTTATGCGTTGGATACGGGCTGCGCCTGGGGCAATCGCATGACGCTGTTACGCTGGGACGACAAACGGATTTTCAGCCAAAGTGCGGTCAAAAAAAGCAACGTTTTTTGAACCTTAGCTTTGCCAACGGTAGCGAAGCCATAAATAATCGCACCGGCGATTACGCATAAAAAAGCAACGTTTTTTGAACGTTGACTTTGCTAATGGTGGCGAAGCCATAAATAATCGCACCGGCGATTACACATAAAAATCACGGAGTTTTTGCATGATTTCCGAAGCAAGCTGTCAATTATTCGATATTCCGTTTTTTCAATTCGCCCAGTTGAAAAAATATTGTCCTGAAGACATTCCCCGTATTAAAGCGGATTACAAACGGGAATGGAACGAATGGAAAAGCTGTATATTGCAGGTTTCGGTGCGGCTCGGTTCGCCTTTTGCCGAACCGCATATCGAAAAATGGTGCAACGGTTGGCAGGTGCGCGCGCATTTTTTTGCCTATTTCAAATATGAATTTAACAAAAATTCCGCCGCGATTTTGTCGGTGTTGTTGAATCGCCGCCGTTTGCAGGTCAGCCTGGATTGGCATTGTTATCGCGCGGATCGTTCGCAAATCAGCGTTCAGCAATACAATCAATGGCTGGATAATTTCGATTTCCGGCAATTCGCCGAGTTTGATATTTGGCGCGGCGATGAAAGCGAATATGCGGATTTCCGTCGGGTAAAACAACTGACTCAATCCGACTTGAATTTGCGTTCCGACGAGGATTTCTGGTGCATCGGCAAAAATGTGGAGAAAGCCGAACTGGCTCATCTTGACGTGGTGGATTTTATTAGCCGGACCATTCGAGAATTATTGCCGCTGTATGAAAAATGTCATCAATAAAAAACTTCGCAAAAAATGACCGCACTTTATCCCGCTTATCTCATTTTCTTTTCTGAAATTTTAAGCTATTCTTAACAGCGGTTCATTCTGTCCTCAGCGCTGAACCTGAATATAACAAGTTTTGTTTGTTTACTTCTCTAAGGACTTTCCATGAAAAAACTGATTTTAGCCGCCGCGCTTTCCTCTGTTGCGGCGTTGGCCCAGGCGCAAACCTCACCGAATACGACAACGCACACTTACGAATTTACCCAACGCTACGATTTGCAGGTGCCGAAAGGCTCGAGCGGCGAAACCAAATTGTGGGTGCCGTTGCCTTTCAGCAATGATTATCAGGAGGTGAAATCCGTCGAATTTGACGGTAACTATCAACAAGCCTATATCACGGAAAACAACCGATACGGTGCTAAAACCTTGTTTGCCGTGTGGCAAAAAGATGCGGTTAAACGCGATTTAACGGTTAAGCTTGTCGTCGAAACCAAAGATCGCGAGCCGATGAAACAAGGTCTGTTGAAAGATTATCAAGTTCCTGAAAAAATTGAATATTCCGTGGATGTGCAGCAATATTTACAACCGACTCAACACATCAAAACCGACGGCATCGTCAAGCAGTTCGCCGATAAAATTACGGGCAAAGAAAACAATCCGTTGAAAAAAGCCGAGCTGATTCACCAATGGATTGTTAACAATATGGAACGGGACAATTCCGTTTTAGGCTGCGGAGACGGCGATGTGGAAAAAATCTTAACCACCGGCGCGTTAAAAGGCAAATGCACGGATATTAACTCCGTTTTCGTGGCTTTAGCCCGCGCTTCCGGCATTCCGGCGCGTGAAATTTTCGGTATCCGTTTAGGCCGGGCGGTGAAAATGGGCGAATATTCCCAATCCGCTTTCGGCAGCGCAAAAGATAAGGTTGCCAATGAAAACGGCGGTCAACATTGTCGGGCGGAATTCTATTTAGCGGGCTTCGGCTGGGTGCCGGTGGATTCTGCGGATGTGGCGAAATATCGCTTAACCGAGAAAAAATCCGTGGAAGATAAGGATACCCAAGCGGTTTCACAATATTTGTTCGGAAACTGGGAAGGCAACTGGATGGGCTTTAACCATGCGCGGGATTTTAATCTTTATCCAATGCCGGAATTGGCGCCGCTGAATAATTTTGGCTATCCTTATGCGGAAGTGGGCGGCGATCCGTTAAATTCTTACGACGCCAAAGAGTTCGGTTATGAATTCACCTCAAAAGAGCGCTAACGCCAAATTTTGGGCGATGTGTACCACGGCGCTGGCTGCCGCCGTGGCTTCGACTCTGTGCTGTATCGGGCCGCTGCTTTATTTGGCTTTCGGCGTGTCTTCCGCCTGGTTGGTGCAGCTAAGCGAATACAGCTATTTGCAGGTGCCCATGCTGGTGATTTCTCTGGGCGCTTTCGGCTACGGATTCTGGCTGCTGAATTTTTCCGATAAAATCATTTGCACTAAATATTTATCTCGTCGAACATTGCGGATTTTATATTGGATAATGGCGCCGATGATTCTCTTTTTCTTAAGTTATCCCTATGTTTTACCTTATATTTTGGAATTTTTAGAATGAAAAAAACGTTACTTTTTGTGACCGCACTTTTGTTGTCGGGTAACGGTTTTGCCGCCGAACGCAAGGTGACGTTGCATATCGAAGAAATGAACTGCCAGCTTTGCGTTTATTTGGTGAACAAGGAACTGCGCAACCTTGACGGCGTGGTGTCCACCAAAGCCGATTTCAACACGCGTCTGGTGAACGTGGTCGCCGATGAAAAAGTCACCGACGAAATGATGATCAACGCCATTGATAAGTTGCATTATCATGCGGTAGTGAAAGAATAATGTAAGCCTTGGTTATTCTTTGTAAGATTAATATTCATCCGGTAAGGCTTGAGTAATATTAGGCAAATTTACTCGAAAAAGCATTCCGATTCATTAAACTGGAACAACTTTGTTCTGTCCTATTCGGCAGAAGTCATTATGACGAAAGGTAAACAAAGCTGATTAATGACCTCGTTTTTATCCGTTTAAAGATAAAACGTTAAATTGGGAAGCCGGTTTTAATGATTGCCAGGAAAGAATATTATTACGGATTGGATCAACTCAGAGCGTTGTTGATGTTGATCGGCGTGTTGACTCATGCGGCGTCGATCATCAGTCCTTTTTATCAATGGAATTATCACAGCGAACGATATCAGGATGCGTTAATTCATAATATCGTGCATGTCACGCATTTCTTCCGAGTAGAGGCGTTTTTCTTAATTGCCGGTTTCTTTTCGGCCATGGTGTTAGTGAAAAAAGGCAAGCGTTATTTTTTAAAAGGCCGCTATTTGCGGGTATTGATGCCGCTGATTTTTTCTATTCTGTTAATCAATTCCTTTGAAGTTTGGTTTGTGGTTGGGCATGGCATCACTTCCCGGGAGAATATCGGTATCGGGAATTTTATTGTGCATTCCTGGTTTTTATTAACCTTAATGATAATTTCGTTAATTTGTTTATTGCCGATAGATAAATTCTTCGCTTATTTAAGCCGATTTAACGGGTTTGTAAAACTGGGATTATTGGTTTTTTATATGTATCTGCCTTTCAGCGTTAAGTTCGTTTTGAATATGTTCGTTCCTATGGCGGAGCATTCGTTGTTTTATTCATTGTACGGCTATCTGATAGAAAAAACGCTGTATTACAGCATTTACTTTTTCATCGGTTATCTGATTTATCGCAATGAAGCGATTCGCGGATTTTTTCATAAAAAATCGATTAAAACCTTCTTGTGGATTATCGCCATAGCGGGCTTAAGCTATCAAACCTTTAGCGTGAGTGAAGCAAAAGAAAATCTGCCGTTCGCCATGCGGGCAATCAATATTTGTATTCAGCATGCGTCGGCTATTTCGGTCAGTTTATTATTATTCGATTTCTTTTTTACTTCGTCTTTTCCGCCTTCCCGCGCCGTCGCGTTTTTAGTGCGTTCCGCGATCATCGTGTATTTGTTTCATCATCCGGTTTTGATTGTTTTTGGCTATTATTTTGACGTCCCCGGCATGACACCGTTCGTTTATTTCATGTTATTGGTGACGGCCGGTTATTTGTTGTCTTTTATTGGCTATCTCATCGTTAACAGTATGCCGTTAACGCGGTTTATGTTCGGTTTGAAATAACGCCGATAAGCGGATTCGCGATTGCTTCGGAAATAGGCGATATAAACCGATTTTCGATGATAAAGCATCGCGATAGTCCGCAAAAAATCTGTTAATTTCCCTCGTTTTACGCTATTCTATACCCCATTTTTCAGAACCGATTTCGCCGCCAAAGTGCGGTCAAAAAATTCGTTATTTTTAAGGTAATACTATGCAAGAACAATATCGTCCTGATTTGCTCGAACAGGAAGTCCAAAAATACTGGCAGGATAATCAGACCTTCAAAGCAGTCAAAGACACCAGCAAAGAAAAATATTATTGTTTGTCGATGTTCCCTTATCCGTCCGGTCGTTTGCATATGGGACACGTGCGAAACTATACGATTGCGGATGTGGTTTCCCGTTATCAACGAATGAACGGCAAAAACGTGTTGCAACCGGTAGGGTGGGACGCCTTCGGTTTGCCGGCGGAAGGGGCGGCGGTAAAAAATAAAACCGCACCGGCGAAATGGACTTACGAAAACATCGATTACATGAAAAAACAACTGAAAATGTTAGGTTTTTCATACGACTGGGATCGTGAAATCGCCACTTGTAAGCCGGAATATTATAAATGGGAACAATGGTTTTTCACCGAGCTTTATAAAAAAGGTCTGGTTTATAAAAAAACGTCGGTGGTGAACTGGTGTCCGAACGACGAAACCGTGCTTGCCAACGAACAGGTTCACGAAGGTTGCTGCTGGCGCTGCGATACGCCGGTGGAACAAAAGGAAATTCCGCAATGGTTTATTAAAATCACCGATTATGCGGAACAGTTACTTGACGGACTGGACACGCTTCCGGAATGGCCGGATATGGTAAAAACCATGCAACGCAACTGGATCGGTCGTTCCGAAGGGGTGGAAATTACCTTCAAAATCGGAAACGGCGACGAAACCGTTACGGTTTACACCACTCGTCCGGATACTTTCTACGGCGTATCTTATATAGCGGTGGCGGCCGGTCATCCGTTAGCGGAAAAAGCGGCGCAAAATAATCCGGAATTAGCTCGTTTTATTCGGGAATGTAAAAATACCAAAGTGGCGGAAGCGGAACTGGCTACCATGGAGAAAAAAGGCATGGCGACCGGCATTAATGCGATTCACCCGATTACCGGCAAACCGGTGCCGGTGTGGGTGGCGAACTTTGTGCTCATGCATTACGGTACGGGTGCCGTAATGGCGGTGCCGGCCCATGATCAGCGCGACTTTGAATTCGCCGTCAAATACGGTTTACCGATTAATCAGGTTATTGCGCCGATAAACGGTGAAGAAATCGATTTAACCAAAGCGGCGTTTACCGAACACGGCAAGCTGGTGAATTCGGCGGAATTCGACGGTTTGGATTTCGACGCCGCATTTAACGGCATTGCGGATAAACTGGAACGCATGGGCGTAGGCAAACGTCAGGTTAATTACCGTTTACGCGATTGGGGCGTTTCCCGCCAGCGTTACTGGGGCGCGCCGATTCCGATGCTGACATTGGAAAACGGCGATGTGGTGCCGGCGCCGTTGCAGGATTTACCGATCATTTTGCCTGAAAACGTCGTGATGGACGGAGTAAAAAGCCCGATTAAAGCGGATCCGAACTGGGCGAAAACCCGTTATAACGGTCAGCCGGCCTTAAAAGAAACCGACACTTTCGACACGTTTATGGAATCTTCCTGGTACTATGCGCGCTACACCAGCCCGCAATATCATGAAGGCATGCTGGATTCGGAAGAAGCGAATTACTGGCTGCCCGTCGACCAATATATCGGCGGTATCGAACACGCCACTATGCATTTGCTTTATTTCCGTTTCTTCCACAAATTATTGCGTGACGCAGGCTTAGTGACAACGGACGAACCGACCAAAAAATTACTTTGCCAGGGCATGGTGTTGGCGGACGCCTTCTATTATACCGGAGAAGGCAACGAACGGATTTGGGTGTCGCCGACCAAAGTGATTTTAGAACGCGATGAAAAAGGCCGAATCCTGAAAGCCACGGATGACGAAGGTCACGAACTTGTTCACGCCGGTATGACGAAAATGTCGAAATCCAAAAACAACGGTATCGACCCGCAGGAAATGGTAGAAAAATACGGCGCCGACACCGTCCGCTTGTTTATGATGTTCGCTTCTCCGGCGGAAATGACGCTGGAATGGCAGGAATCCGGGGTGGAAGGCGCGAAACGCTTTTTAGGCCGTTTGTGGAACCTGGCGTTCGAATACAATAAAAATCCGGCAAAAACGTCGCTAAATCCGACCGCACTTTCCAGTGCGCAAAAAGCGTTACGCCGCGATGTGCATAAAACCATTGCCAAAGTGTCCGATGACATCGGTCGCCGCCAAACCTTCAACACGGCGATTGCGGCAATTATGGAATTAATGAACAAATTAACCCGTGCGCCGTTAGCGGACGAGCAGGATCGCGCGATAATGGGCGAAGCGCTGAGCGCAGTCGTGCGTATGCTTTATCCAATCACCCCGCATATCTGTTTCCAATTATGGAAAGATCTGGGGAACGAAAATATCATCGACTTTGCGCCTTGGGTGCAAGCGGATGAAGCGGCCATGGTGGAAGACGAAAAACTCGTGGTGGTGCAAGTAAACGGCAAAGTACGCGGCAAAATTACCGTGCCGGCGGACATGGCGGAAGAAGACATTAAACAAGTCGCCCTTGCCGATGAAAACGTGCAAAAATTCCTGAACGGATTAAACATCGTGAAAACCATTTACGTGCCGGGCAAATTGTTCAGCTTCGTCGCGAAATAGGCCGCCGGAATTTGTTTGCTAAGGACGTTATGAATATCGTGAAATGGGCAAAAATGTTGCTGATTTTGACCGCACTTTGCGGTTGTAATCTGGCTGATCATGAGGGATTGGAATGGCGTCCTTATAAAGATATTGACGGGCAGGTGAAAAAAATGGCGTTTGCGCGGCGGGCTTATTCGTCGGATGCGCAACCCGCCAAAACCCTCGACCAACCGCAAGGCGAGGCGATTAGCCAAAGTCCTGGCGGACGGGAACGTTTGGGCGATTTGTATTATTTGTTCGATACGGAGAAAAACGCCGCGGCGGCGATTTTCCGGGCGCAGGGTAAGTCGCTCAGCCCTTATGCGGCGCAGGATGTCAAGCAAATGGCCGAATCCCATACGGTGGATTTTTATGAATTCGGCAAATTCCGTTTGACGCATGCCCGGTTTGCAGGGAAAAATGCTCTTTGCCGGGATTTCAAAAGCAAAACCGGCGTGGATTTGCTGATGACCACCAATTATTATCCGCGCAACAGTTTCACGGATTTTTATACCAGCCTGATTCATGTCAATCTGCGCCATGACGAAGCGCCGAAAGAGGTTGGTTATACCCCGAGTTTTACCGGTTCCGATGCGGCTTTGCAAGGTGAATTGAAAGCCGACGAAGCGAAACGGGGCAAAAATATTGCGCTATTGAATATTCAGGAAAAAGCCAGTATTTTATTCAATATTATTTGTAAATAGAGACGAATTCTATGTTTAAACATATCAAAAATGCGTTATTTTTGACCGCACTTTTCGGTCTTTCCGCCTGCGGTTTTCATTTTCAGACCGGACAATTGGTGCCCGCCGAATTGCAAACGCTGACTTTCGAAAGCGGCGATCCGTACAGCGATATGTCCATGGCGATGCGCAGACAGTTGCAGTTAAACAATATTAAACTGGTGGACGCAGCGAAAGACGTGCCGGTGCTGAGAATTACCAAAATTACCACGGATGACGAAGTCGTGTCGGTGTTCAAACAAGGGCGGGAAGCGGAAAAAATGCTGATGTTGGATGTCAGCGCGACCGTTCGTTTTCCGAATAAAGACGCTTATCCGATTTCCACTCGTGTGAACCGAACCTTCTTCGATAACTCGCGTGCGGCGCTTGCCAAATCTTCCGAAAAGGAAATCATGTGGCGCGACATGCGCGAACAGGCGGCGCGCCAGCTTATTTCCAAAATGGTCGCGCTACAGCATCAAGTCGAAGCTAAACCGGATTCTTCGGTCAAAACAAAATAAATGGCGTTAACCCGTATTTTCCCCGAACAACTGACCAGCTCGCTAAGTCAACGCTTAGCGAGCCTTTATTATTTGGTCGGACAGGATCCGCTGTTGCTGGCGGAAAGCCGCGATCTGATTATCAAAACCGCCGCCGCACAAGGTTTTGACGAGCGGCTGGAAGTGACGGCGGATAATTCGACGGATTGGATTGATTTGCAGGAACGTTGCCAGTCCCGCGGATTGTTTTTTAACAAGCAAGTTATCAGCCTAAATTTACCGGAAAATCTGACCGCACTTTTACAGAAAAATCTGGCGGAATTGATATCGGTGTTGAATGAGGACGTGTTGTTGATTGTACAATTCGCCAAGTTTTCCAAACTGTTCGAAAAGAGCGAATGGCATAAACGGGCGATAAATTATGAACCGTCGATTGTTCAGGTGAACTGCCAAACGCCGACCGCCGAGCAGTTGCCGCGCTGGCTGGCGAATCGCGTGAAAGCCATGGGATTAACTATTGAGCAGGATGCGCTGCAGTTGTTGTGTTACAGTTATGAAAACAATCTTCTGGCGCTGAAGCAGGCGTTAGAGCTGCTGGCGTTATTGCATTCGGACAAAAAACTCACCTTTGCGCGGGTGCAGAAAGTGGTGGAGCAATCTTCGACGTTCACACCTTTTCAATGGATTGATGCCGTGCTGGAAGGCAAAGAAGCGCGCGCCAGACGGATTCTGACCGGTTTGCAGGCGGAAGATGTGCAACCGGTGGTGTTGTTGCGGACGTTACAACGTGAGTTGATGACTTTGTTGGAACTGTCCAAACCGGCACAAGGTTTGCCCGCCATTGATGCGCCGTTGCCTGCCGCTCAGCTGCGGGAAGGTTTCGACCGTCTCAAAGTGTGGCAAAACCGCCGGAATCTTTATGTATTAACCTTTCAACGCTTAACTTATCGCAAATTGTATCGAATTATCCAACAGCTGGCGGATTTGGAACGCACGGCGAAACTGGATTTCGGCGCCGATATTTGGGATCAACTGGCGGATATTTCGGTGAAAATTGCGCAGGGTAAATAAGGTCGGGCCGGCATATATTTTTTTGCACTTAAACTGCGGTTGAATTTTTCAAAAACTTTGATAAAATCGACCGCACTTTTTATTGGTAGCAACCGATAAAAACTGTTCGGACGAAGGTAGCTGGAGAGTGGAGAATTAACTTCACACCGAAGAAGCAAAATCTTTCAGGTGCGACATCCGTCGCGGGGACTGTTACTGGACGAACCCTTGGAGAGATCCGTTTGCATTTTATGCGCGGACGCCGAAGGCGAAAAAGTGGCGACACTTGAAACGCTCAGGCAAAAGGACAGGGGCGAGAGATTCATTTTACCTATCATTTTTTATCTCTTCTGCCTTTGTATTTTTCAATTTTCGGGAATTTACAAATGGAATCAATTTTATCTGCCGTCGACTCTTTTATTTGGGGGCCACCTTTACTGATTTTATTATCCGGTACCGGATTATATTTAACGCTGAGATTGGGCTTTATTCAATTCCGCCATTTGCCGCGGGCTTTTGTGTATATGTTTAAACGCGAAAGCGGCGCGGGACAGACGGGCGATGTTTCCGCTTTTGCGGCGCTTTGTACCGCATTATCCGCGACGATCGGCACCGGCAATATCGTCGGGGTCGCCACGGCGATTAAAGCGGGCGGACCGGGCGCTTTGTTCTGGATGTGGTTGGTGGCGTTACTCGGTATGGCAACCAAATATGCGGAAGGTTTGTTGGCGGTAAAATATCGTGTACGCGATAAAAACGGCTTTATGGCGGGCGGCCCGATGTATTACATTGAAAACGGATTGGGCATTAAATGGCTGGCGAAATTATTTGCCGTTTTCGGTGTTTTGGTCGCATTTTTCGGTATCGGGACTTTTCCGCAGATTAACGCTATTACTCACGCCATGCATGATAGCTTTAACGTGCCGATTGAAGCCTCGGCGGCGGTGATGACCGTTTTAGTCGCCTTAATCGTATTGGGCGGCGTGAAACGGATTGCTTCGGTGTCCACCTTCATCGTGCCGTTTATGGCGATTTTGTATGTGGCGACTTCCGTGGTTATTTTGATGATTAATGCGGATAAAGTGCCCGCCGCTTTGGCGTTGATCGTCGCAAGCGCCTTTAATCCGGAAGCGGCTTTAGGCGGTGCGTTGGGCATTACGGTTATGAAAGCGATTCAATCGGGGGTGGCGCGCGGAATTTTTTCCAACGAATCCGGCTTGGGGTCAGCGCCGATTGCGGCCGCTGCGGCGCACACCAAAGAGCCTGTGCGCCAAGGCTTGATTTCCATGACCGGAACCTTCCTGGATACCATTATTGTGTGTTCCATGACGGGATTGGTTTTGGTGATTACGGGCGTATGGAACGCCGAGGTAGAAGGTGCGGCCGCGACTAATGCGGCGTTTTCCCTAGGGCTTGGCACACAGTTTGGGGCGACCATCGTTACGGTCGGTTTGCTGTTTTTTGCTTTCACCACGATTTTAGGCTGGTGTTATTACGGCGAACGTTGTTTCGTATATTTGTTTGATATTCGCGGCATTAAAATTTATCGTTCGATTTTTATTTTATTGGTGGCTTGCGGAGCGTTCCTGAAACTGGATTTAATCTGGATTCTGGCCGATATCGTAAACGGTTTGATGGCGTTCCCGAATTTAATTGCGTTAATCGGCTTGCGTAAAGTGATTGTAGAGGAAACCCGCGATTATTTCCGTCGCATGGCCCGCGGCGATCTTGACGAAGAAATCTAAAAAGTGCGGTCAAAAAACGCAATGTTTTTTTGATGTTGGATTTGTCAACGGTGGCGAAGCCATAAGTGATCGCACCGACGATTACGCATAAAAACCGCAACGTTTTTTAATGTCCGCGTATGACGGATAATTCTTAATAAACTCAGTTCAAAGCCGCAATGCTGATTGCGGCTTTTTTATTGTTTACATTTCGAAAAATTAACTTATAATTCCGAAACGAAACTTTAGGGCGAACATTAACCATGGAAATGACAAAACGAAATTCCCCCGTGCGCAATACCCAACAACGCCGTCACGCCATTATGCAGTTGTTGCAGGATAAGGGCGAAGTGAGCGTAGAACAGTTGGTTCAACTTTTTGATACTTCCGAAGTTACGATCCGTAAAGATTTGACCGCACTTGAAATCAACGGCTTCCTGGTTCGTCGTTACGGCGGAGCAATTTTAATGCCGAAAGATTTCATTGATGAATCGCAGGATGAGAACCTTTCGAAACGAAAGTTGTCTATAGCGAAAGCGGCGGCTGAAAGGATTAAGGATCATCATCGTATTATTATTGACAGCGGCAGTACGACGGCGGCGCTCATTAAGCAGTTGAACAGTAAACAAGGATTGGTGGTGATGACTAATTCTTTGTCGGTGGCAAGCGAATTGCGTTCGCTGGAAAACGAACCGACTTTGCTGATGACCGGCGGTACTTGGGACACCCGTTCGGAATCTTTCCAGGGCAAGGTGGCGGAGCAGGTGTTGCGTTCTTACGATTTTGACCAGCTTTTTATCGGTGCCGACGGTATTGATTTGGAACGGGGCACGACGACTTTCAACGAATTGGTGGGATTAAGCCAGGTGATGGCGGAAGTCAGCCGGGAAGTGATCGTGATGGTGGAAAGCCAGAAAATCGGGCGTAAAATGCCGAATTTAGAATTGAATTGGGCGCAAATTGACGTGTTGGTGACGGATGATTTGCTGTCCGATAAAGATAAAGCGGTTATCGAAGGACATCATGTCGAAGTGATTATTGCGAAATAATTGAAAAGTTTATATTTAACCATTTAGTGGGGAAATCTCACTGCAACTAAGAGGAAAAAATTATGTGTGGTATTGTTGGTGCGGTAGCGCAACGTGATGTGGCGGAAATTTTAGTCGATGGTTTACATCGTTTAGAATATCGCGGTTATGATTCAGCCGGTGTTGCGGTATTAGGTGCCGATAAAAATATGCAAATCCTGCGTCGTGTGGGCAAAGTCAAAGCCTTGGATGACGCCATGGCGGAAAAACCGCTGTTGGGCGGAACCGGTATTGCGCATACCCGCTGGGCGACTCACGGCGAACCGACGGAAGCCAACGCACACCCGCACCGTTCGGGCAAAATTGCGGTCGTGCATAACGGCATCATCGAAAACTATGAAGAATTAAGAGCGCTTCTGCAGGAACGCGGTTATGTGTTTAAATCCCAAACCGATACCGAAGTCATCGCACACTTAGTGGAATGGGAATTGCGTACCTCAGGTTCATTGTTGGAAGCGGTACAAAAAACCGTAAAACAACTGCGCGGTGCATACGGTACGGTGGTATTAAACGAAGAAGAGCCCGAGCATTTAATCGTTGCCCGTTCCGGCAGCCCGTTAGTTATCGGTTACGGCGTGGGTGAAAACTTTGTTGCTTCCGACCCGTTGGCGTTATTAAGCGTAACCCGCCGTTTCACTTATCTGGAAGAAGGTGATGTGGCGGAAATTACCCGCAAATCCGTGCAAATCTATACCCGCGACGGTCAAAAAGTGCAACGCGAAATCCACGAAGGTAATTTCGAAACGGACGCAGCGGATAAAGGCCCTTACCGTCATTACATGCAAAAAGAAATTTTTGAACAGCCGGTTGCCATTATGAACACTTTGGACGGTCGTATCAAAGAAGGTAAAGTCAACATTGACGCTATCGGTCCGAATGCGGCGGAAATTCTGGCTAAAACGGAACATATTCAAATTGTGGCTTGCGGTACTTCGTATAATGCGGGTATGGTGGCGCGTTATTGGTTCGAAGCCATTGCAGGCGTAAGTTGTGATGTGGAAATCGCATCGGAATTCCGTTATCGTAAATTCGTGACCCGTCCGAACAGTTTGTTGATCACCCTTTCGCAATCCGGTGAAACGGCGGACACCCTGGCGGCGTTACGTTTGGCAAAAGAATCCGGTTATATGTCGGCAATGACAATTTGTAACGTGGCAAGTTCTTCGTTGGTGCGCGAATCGGATTTCGCTTTCTTAACGCGTGCGGGCGTGGAAATCGGTGTTGCGTCAACCAAAGCGTTCACCACTCAATTAACCTGTCTGTTGTTGTTAACCGCGGCGCTCGGTCGTTTGAAAGGCAATTTAAGCGAAGAACAGGAACATCACATCATTCAATCGTTACAACGCTTACCGGCTCAAATTGAAAGCGCTTTGGTGTTCAATAAACAAATTGAAATGCTGTCGGAAGATTTTGCGGAAAAACATCACACTCTGTTCTTGGGGCGCGGTGAATATTATCCGATTGCGATGGAATCCGCTTTGAAATTGAAAGAAATTTCATATATTCATGCGGAAGCTTATGCGGCGGGCGAATTAAAACACGGTCCGTTGGCGTTAATCGACAGCGAAATGCCGGTTGTGGTGGTGGCGCCGGAAAACGATTTATTGGAAAAAGTGAAATCCAATATCGAGGAAGTACGCGCCCGTGGCGGTCAGTTGTATGTATTTGCCGATAGCGACGCCGGTTTTACCGACGCCGATAACTTCAAAACCATCGTGTTACCGAAAGTAGACGAAGTGACCGCGCCGATTTTCTATACCGTGCCGTTACAATTGTTGTCGTATCACATCGCGTTAATCAAAGGTACCGACGTTGACCAACCGCGTAACTTGGCGAAAGCGGTGACGGTGGAATAATCCGAAAAAACTTGCTGAAAATCGACCGCACTTTATGTAAGTGCGGTCATTTTTTACGAAATTTTATTGTCAAATCAGGCGGAATTTCCTAAACTACGCCTCAATTTCCCGATGGGAAAGTGTCTTTTTTTCTCTTCTTTGACTTTAAAGGTTGCCTGCGAGCAACAAAAGGACTTCATCATGTCAAATAAAGTAAACAGCTACGGCTGGAAAGCGCTAATGGGCTCTGCCGTGGGCTACGCCATGGACGGCTTCGATCTTTTAATTCTCGGTTTTATGCTTTCCGCCATTTCCGCCGATCTCGCATTATCGCCGGCTCAGGCGGGTTCTTTAGTCACCTGGACGCTGATTGGCGCCGTAGCGGGCGGAATTGTCTTTGGCGCCTTGAGCGATAAATACGGGCGTGTGCGGGTGCTCACCTGGACTATTCTGTTATTCGCCGTATTTACCGGATTGTGCGCTTTTGCCCAAGGCTATTGGGATCTGTTAATTTATCGCACCATTGCCGGCATCGGTTTAGGCGGCGAATTCGGCATCGGTATGGCGTTGGCGGCGGAAGCCTGGCCGGCACGCCATCGTGCTAAAGCTTCTTCCTATGTGGCGTTGGGTTGGCAGGTCGGCGTATTGGCGGCGGCATTATTAACCCCATTATTCTTACCGATTATCGGTTGGCGCGGTATGTTTTTAGTGGGGATTTTTCCGGCTTTTGTCGCTTGGTTTCTGCGTGCCCGTTTACATGAACCGGAAGTTTTTGTGAAAAAACAGACCGTAACGGATAAACCGAAAAGTTCGCCGTTCAAATTATTAGTGAAAGACAAGGCGACGGCGAAAGTCAGTTTGGGCGTGGTGGTGTTAACTTCGGTACAAAATTTCGGTTATTACGGTATTATGATTTGGCTGCCGAATTTTTTATCCAAGCAACTCGGTTTTAGCTTGACTAAATCCGGCGTGTGGACGGCGGTGACGATTTTCGGCATGATGGCGGGAATTTGGATTTTCGGCCGCCTGGCGGATAAAATCGGACGCAAACCGAGTTTTCTGTTGTTCCAAGCCGGTGCGGTTATCAGTATTATCGTTTATTCCCAATTAACTCATCCGACCGTTATGCTATTTGCCGGCGCGGCACTCGGTGCTTTTGTGAACGGGATGATGGGCGGTTACGCCGCGTTAATGTCGGAAGCTTATCCGACGGAAGCCCGCGCCACGGCACAGAATGTGCTGTTTAATTTGGGACGAGCCGTGGGCGGTTTTGGTCCCATTGTGGTGGGCGCGGTGGTTTCCGCTTATTCTTTCCAAATCGCTATTGGCTTTTTAGCGGCGATTTATCTGTTGGATATGGTCGCCACTTTATTCTTAATTCCGGAATTGAAAGGTAAGGCGCTGGATTGACAGCGTGAGGAATTAAAAATAATGGCGCCGACTCTTAAAAAGAGCGCCTAAAAAGTATTTTATTTACGGTTACATCACTGGTATTGAAAACATAAAGATTTTTTAAAAGAGCGGCTAAGGATAATTAAAAAGATTCATTAGCAACCATTTTGTCTACTATGCCTTTATATCAAGTCAAGTAATTGCAGTAAATCCGAGATTTCCATGGTCGGCAATAAAGTGGCGTCGCTGAATTCCCGTATGCTTTTATCGGATAAATTAATCCAGCCCGCCTGACATCCCGCCTGAATAGCGCCTCGCACATCGGTGATCAGATTATCGCCGATGTGTAAAATTTCATCAGGCCGAACGCCGAAATATTCGGCGGTTCGATGAAATAAATCCCGATGAGGTTTGGCTCTGCCCTGTAAACCGCCGCAATAGACGACGTCAAACTGGTTCAACCCTATGCGGCGCGGCGTAACATTGCCGTTGGTGATTGCCGCCAGGCGATAACGCTGTTTGAGCAGGTTGAGAATGGCGATAGTT
>Ga0129306_1000373_pt1 | contig 72902 bp, 60 predicted proteins | sample P827metagenome_FD_94438 | JGI IMG/M metagenome (GOLD analysis project Ga0129306, IMG submission 94438) | Capybara group fecal microbial communities from Wisconsin, USA - P827 metagenome | ecosystem: Host-associated > Mammals > Digestive system > Large intestine > Fecal | place: USA: Wisconsin... | reverse complement strand
TTCAACATGACAGATGAAGATCGGATGGAGGGCGGTATTCTATACGGCGGTTCCGATACGTTAAATAATGCGTCGATACTGGTTCGTAAAGCGTATGCGGGCGTGGCGGAGGAATTAACTTATACCGTATTCGAACGAATAAGAGCGGGGCTTGATCTTCCGATGATATTCGGCGCATCTAATGCCAGCCGGGATCAGGCGGCGATTTGGAACAAGTTAAATCAATACAATCAAACGAACCCTGCCAATCAAGTTAATTTAACCCATGTCGCGCACAGTCTCGGCGTATCCGGTACGAAAAATGCGATGAACTGGGCGAATTCACAGGGAATGAACTTTAATCACTTAAACGCTAATCTGACGGCACTTGGTACGTCTTACCCGATAAACAGCGACATTGAAACCGGTTATTTCGATGCGGCAACCGGGTTATTCGGGAAAACAAAATTGGATTACTCGATTGCGCCGAGAGATTGCATTGGCACCTGTTTATTAATCGGCAGAACGGCTTCAACGGCAGAAAATACAAAGATTGGAATACCGTTAGTGGATTTGTTGTTGCATCATACAGTTCCTTACATAAAGGATAAAGATGTTTTGGAATTTTATATAAAAGATCAATCAAAACTAAATGAAAAAATAAATGAATCTCAGAAGATTTGGGGGCGGAGTAATAGTGATGAATTCGGTCCGAAATTGAAAACATTGGAGTGATTGCATGAAGTATATATTTTTTCTCTCAAGTATTGTGTTATTAATAGGATGTAGTTCATTTACATTATTACGTAGCCCTAGTGCTAATTCTACGGAGCAATGGAAAAAAAATGAACAATATTCATATAAGGTGATGAGTGATTGTTCTTCATTAGCTAAAAAAAAACTTAATATTGATGAAGCTAAATTTTTTACTGTAGAGAATATAAATACAGGTAGATATAAAAGTATTTCATTGAAATATCAAAAGTATTTATATGATTGTATGTATGATAACGGGTATAGGTTTAAACCCAATATTGGTTATTGTGATTATTGGAGAAACAGTTACGATTGTTTAAATAAAGAATATTATTCTGATTAATCGGAATATATTTTTTAGATAGTGCGGTCAAAATTTCAACTGTTTTTATAAAAAACAAACTGAAGTTCCGACCGCACTTTCACGGGATACGGCCCACAGCAACGCCAACGTGCAGCGGTATGACAAAGGCGGCGATTATCAACTGGCGGTCCGTGCCGTCACCGGCGTACTGCAGGGCCTGGCGACGGGCAATCAAAACGCCGCATGGGTAAACGGCTTATCGCCGTATGCCAATAATCTTATCAAAACCTATACCACGGATGAACAAGGCCAGGTGAACACTACCGCCAACCTGATGGCGCACGCCATCCTCGGTGCGCTAGAAGCCTATGCCACCGGCAACCATGCCGCCGCCGGTGCGGCAGGGGCAGTCACAAGCGAAGTGGCGGCAAAACTCATCACCGAACAACTTTATCACACTGACCCAAGTAAACTCACCGACGACCAAAAACAGGTAGTGGCCACCTTAAGCCAGGTGACGGCGGGCTTAGCCGGTATAGTAACAAGCGACAGCACACAAAGTGCGGTGAGTGCGGCGGAGATTGGGAAACGGGCGGTGGAGAATAATTTGCTAAGTCGTCAAGAGGATAAGCAAGTCTATGATATAACTGAAGAATATCGCTCAAAAGGAATGTTACCAAAATACAAGCAAGAACAGGTTTCCGCATTATTGACAAAAGACACAGAGATTGACCGATTGCTTTACTTATATCAAACCGAACCGGAAAAACTGACGGAAGCACAAAAAGCATACTTAGATCGCGAATTAAAAGTGATTGCGGCTTCTTATGATATACCGATTGAAAATTTATATCAGTGGGATTTTTCTCACGTTATCAAACGAGATGATAGTACGTTAAAAAATTACTTAAATAGCCAGAATGTGTTGAACGACTCCTATGATATGAAACAGGCTCAGTCGTTGAAACAAGGCTTGGAAGTGGCTTCTGTCACCGGAGTTAATTACGGTTTAGTAAACCGCGCATTAGGTGTTTTACCGAAAGTCGGTCAAGCGATTGAAAAATATCCGTTGTTAACGGAAATGGGTGCTACGGCGATTGCAAATATCGGGTATCAGCTGTCTCAGGACAGACCTTATGATCCTTACGGTTTATTACAGGCGGAATTATCGACAGTATTAACTCGTAACAGATCGTTGGGGCAGCAGGTTAGTATCAATATCGGCATATCTACGTTATCGGCAGAGAACAATGAAGATTATGGATGGAATGCTTTGGGGGCTGGATTGGGTACTTTGGGTGTTCATTATACAGGTAAAGTATCTATAGGTAACAGATCTTTCGATAAATTAGCTGTTCCTATAATATCAGGTACTTTTGGTGAATATTTATCTGATATAGATAAATTAAAGTCTTTATCTAATCAAGATTTAATAAATAATAAGGAATAATATGAAATTACTAAAAAGGTTATTATTTCAATTTGTTATATTGTATTTTATAGCATTATTTAGGGACTTAATTTATGTATTTAGTTTATATTTAAATAAAGATTTTTTCTGTATGAAATGCATCTTATTTAAAGAGCATTTTGGAACTGTATTAATAATTTATATTCCTTTATCTATATTGCAAGTGGTGCTTTTTTATTATGGAAAAGGTGCTAAGAAGTAAATAGTTTTACGGCGATTGCAAATACCGGGTATCAGCTGTCTCAAGATAGACCTTATGATCCTTACGGTTTATTACAGGCAGAATTATCGACAGTATTAACTCGTAACAGATCGTTGGGGCAGCAGGTTAGTATCAATATCGGCATATCTACGTTATCGGCTGAGAATGATGAGGATTATGGATGGAATGCTTTGGGAGCTGGTGTAGGGACTTTAGGTTCTAATCTTTCATCAAAAATTCGTTTTGGTAATAAGTATGGTGATAGATTTGTTCGTCCTATATTTTCTGGATATTCGGGAGAGTTTTTTAGTGATTCGGATAGAATTAAATCTAATTTAAGAAAAGTATAGTATATTAATTATGAAAATAAATAATTTTTATCTGTCCAGAATTTTGTATTTTCTTTGCATTTATATAGTTCTATTGCTTAGAGATGTTTTTGCTATGTTATATATATGTAAAAAATAATGTTTTTTATTGGGATAATGTCGCTTTTAAAGAGGCATTTGTTGCGTCATTAATTTTTTTTATTCCAGTAGTTATTATTCAGTTTATATTGTATAAATATGGCTCTAAAAGTAAGTAGGGGTTGTTTTTTATAAAATATGTTCCAATATGTACTTTATTGATTAACGTAAAAGTGCGGTCAAAATTCCAAACGTTTTTTAGATTAAAAAAACAGGCTGAAATTTTCCCGCACTTTTCACTTTTATACCGCAACAGCCGGTATTATGCCCAATATTGATTTATCTGTTCGCGAATGGCTGCGGCGGTTTGTTGGCCTTTTTCGCCCACTAACGCGCGACCGGCAATGAAGGCTTTGGCGTTTTTGATTTCTTTGAATAAATGAATATCCTGCGGAATAATGCCGCCGGTGATGGAAAGCTGAAGCCCTAAATCGGAGAGTTTTTTCATTAATTCCACATCTTCCGGCGTCCAGCCTTTGCCGGCGAGTTCGGCGTCGCGGGAGCGATGGTAAATCGCTTGTTGTACGCCTAACGCCACCCAGTCTTTGGCATCATCTAATGTCCAGTTGCCGTAAATTTCGATTTGGATTTCTTTTTTTACTTTGAGATCCGAATGGGCGGCGTTAAATTCGTCCGCCACTTTTTTACAGGCCGCTTTGGTCGCCGGATGGGCGGCGGCGGAAACCGTTAGCCAGTCTGCGCCGGCTTCGAAAGCCATTTTGGCTAAAATGGCGCCGCCGTCGGTGGTTTTTAAATCGCACACGATGATGTGGTTCGGATGCAGCGCGCGCAGAACGGAAACGGCTTTCATGCCTTCGGCACAGGCGAGAATGGTGCCCACTTCAATGATTTCTACCGAATTTTCCGCTTGTTTGGCGTCGGCGACGGCTTTTTCCAGGGTAAGTGAATCCAATGCGATTTGCAGTAACGGTTTGCTCATTTTATTTTCCTCTGTCTGATTTGAAATTGTTAAAAGTGCGGTCAAAAAAAGCATCGTTTTTTGAACCTTGGCTTTGCCAACGGTCCTTGGGGGCGCAATCCTTAAAAGGATTGCAAATAAAAATGACGATGTTTTTTTATTCGCTTAATGCGGCGTCGATCACCGCCAGCACTTCTTCTTTAGTTTGGCAGCGCAGAATTTTATCCAAATCGACGCCGCTTTCGCTGTCCGGATCATCCAGGGTTTGGGTGATTTCCATTAACCCTTCCATGTGTTTGTCCGAATCGCTGCCCGCCAGTGTGATAAAGACGGAAACCGGTTCCTCTTCGCCCTGGAAGGCGACGGGTTCTTTCAGCGTGACCAACGCGAAAGAGGTTTTGATGACGCCTTCTTCCGGACGGGCGTGCGGCATTGCCAGACCCGGCGCCAGAATGATGTAAGGGCCCATTTTTTCAATATTGTCGATAATGTGATCGTAATAACGCGGTTCGATGGTGCCGGCCGCCACCAGTAAATCCGTGCCGATTTTAATGGCTTCTTTCCAGTCCGCGGCGGTTTGATTGAGTTTGATGGAATTATTTTCGACGAGAGATTCTTTTAACATGCTATATTCCTCCTGTTTATGAGATGAGGCCGTTCTTTCCCGAGCGAAAATCGGGGAAGAACGGTTTGGCGTTATTGTTCCGTATGTTTTTTAATCAGCTCGACCAATTCGTCGCCGAATGAATTCGGATTCAGCATATTTTTTACGCCGAGTACGGATTTGCCTTCGCCGACGTCAATTTCGTCGGCCAAATGTTGCGAGGCGACGATGATGTCGATTTCATTGAGTTTACCTTTGTAATCGGTGACGGCGCAGGAATCCATAATGTTCGGGATGCCGCGTTTGTCCAGATAGCCTTTAATTTTCATTTTCATCATCATGGACGAACCCTGGCCGGAACCGCATACCGCCAGAATCCGAATCGGGCGTTCACCGCTTTGTACGGCTGCCGATTCAGTTTGCATCGGTTGCGTTTCAATTTCGGTTTCTTCTTCTAAACCGTAGCCGTCCATTTGTTCCAGGGTTTTGCCCGCCGCAGCGGCTGCCGCTTCATCGGCGCGTAATCTCTTAGAGGCAAAATACATATAAACCAGAGATAAGGCAAGCAGAATGAAGAAAAAGAACGGGATGCTTACGATGCCTTGTAAGATTGGCGGGAATAATAACGCCCAGTCCGCCATGCCCATCCAGCCATTGAAGGTGGTGCCCTGGCTGGCTAATAATTGAATGACCCAGGCGGAGCCCAGTACTTCGATAATTCCCATGACAAAGCAGATTTTCATAACCGCTTTCCAACCGCCGAAATGATTGGAGAATACGCCGATGGTGGCGTTAGAGAAGAACATCGGGATAAAGCCCGGGATAATCAGAATCGGCGCGCCTACCGCCAATAAGATGCCGACCGCAACGAACTGACCGATGGCGCCCCACATAAAGCCGAATACCATGGCGTTTGGCGAGAAAGCATAGATCGCCGCACAGTCAATGGCGAGCACGGCATTGGGAATTACGCGTTCGGAAATCCCTTTGAAGGCTTCGGATAATTCCGCCACAAACATCCGTACGCCCATGACGATAACCTGAATGGCAACGGCGAATTTCAAACCGGTTTCAAGAATATAGATGGTCCAGTGTGTTTTTCCCGCCATGGACTGCAGATTTTCCAAGCCGAAAGAAAGCAAAATAATGCCGAAGAATACGGACATCACGATCGCGGTGGCGGAAATGCTGTCGTGGAAAATATGTAACCATTTCGGTAAATCCATGTGGTCTACGTTGTCTTTTTTATCACCTAATTTAGGGGCGATTTTTGTGGCGATCCAGGACGCAACCTGCTGTTGGTGACCGATGGAAAAGCCGGCCCCGCCGGTAACGGATTGCGTGGCTTTATACATGATATTGGACGATATGCCCCAATATAAGGCCATAATCACGGCGGTGTAAATCACGGTTTCCCACATGGACGCGCCGATAATCATATAGAACACCGCCACTAAACCCGCCTGTTGAAACATAATGTGGCCGGTCAGCATGATTGTACGGATACCGGTGAAACGTCTGAATACCACCAACAGAATATTGATAGCCAGCGCAAGTAACACGGCATAACCGACCCAGGCGTAATTTTCGCCCATGGTTTGAATGGTCGCCTGCATACTGGTGTAAGGATCGATCACCGCGCCGGCTAAACCGTGGAATTTAGCCAGATTGTCAATAATAGGTTTAAAACCCTGAACTAAGGTGGCGGCCCCCACTTGTACCAACATGAAGCCGACAATGGTTTTAATGGTTCCTTTGATAATGGTTGCGGTATCTTTTTTCAACAGAATGTACCCTATACAGGCGACGATACCCAGCAACAAAGGGGCCTTTGACAGGATCTGTTCGTTGATCCACATAAAGATTTCCATAGTAATTCTCCTATAGATGATGAGAACGATGTAGTTAACGCACGATTTTTTACGGCTGACAATTAGCTACCGGAATGCATGATAGACCTTCGAATTTAATTATGAAAGATTATTTTTGATTATTTGTGAGCTAGATCACAATTTATTTTGTCAGAAAAAATCATCAAAAAATTGACCGCACTTTTTCGTGTTGCCATTTTTTCCAATCAAAAAAGGGTGATTTGTCTGAAAATTTTACTATTTAAGCGATGGGTTCTGTTAAAAATGAGATCTTCATCACAAAAATATAAAAAATTGTTTTACAAATTTTTATGATTGTTTATGATTATTTGTGATTGAGTTATTGTCATTCTGTCCGCTATAGAGGAGCGTAATATGAGCAAAGTAAATGAAATTACCCGGGAAAGCTGGATTCTTTCGACCTTTCCGGAATGGGGAACCTGGCTTAACGAAGAAATCGAACAGGAAGAAGTGCCCGCTAATAATGTGGCGATGTGGTGGTTAGGCTGCGTCGGTTTGTGGGTGAAAACGCCGGGTGACGCCAATTTATGTATCGATTTATGGTGCGGTCGGGGTAAAGCGACCAAAAAAGTGAAAGACATGGTGCGCGGTCACCAAATGGCGAATATGGCGGGCGTACGTAAATTGCAACCGAATTTGCGTAATTCCGTCAGCGTGCTGGATCCGTTCGCGATTAATAAAGTGGACGCCATTGTGGCGACCCATTATCACAACGACCATATCGATGTGAACGTGGCGGCGGCGGTGATTCAAAATCCGGCGTTAAATCACGTTAAGTTTATCGGCCCGCAGTATTGCGTGGATATGTGGAAAAAATGGGGTGTGCCGGAAGAACGCTGTGTGGTGGTGAAACCCGGCGACAGTGTGAAAATTAAAGATCTTGAACTGGTGGCGTTGGATTCCTTTGATCGTACCTGTCTGGTGACATTACCGGCGCGCGGCGCGGAAGATAACGGCGGTGAATTGAACGGTATTTGTCCCAGCGATGAAGAAATGGGACTGAAAGCCGTTAACTATCTGATTAAAACGCCGGGCGGTAACATTTATCATTCCGGGGATTCCCATTATTCGATTTATTATGCGAAACACGGTAAAGATTACGATATCGATGTGGCGTTAGGCAGTTACGGCGAAAATCCGTTGGGTATTCAGGATAAAATGACGTCTATAGATATTCTGCGTATGGCGGAATGTTTGCGGGCGAAAGTGGTGATTCCGGTTCATCATGATATCTGGACAAACTTTACCGCCAGCACCGATGAAATTCTTGCGCTTTACCGGATGCGTAAAGATCGCCTGCAATATCAATTCCATCCGTTTATCTGGGAAGTGGGCGGTAAATATGTTTATCCGCGCGATAAAGATTTAGTGGAATATCATCATCCGCGCGGTTTTGACGATTGTTTCGAACAAGAACCGAACGTTCCGTTTAAATCCATTCTGTAAGATTGATAATAAAGCCACTTTTACGCGCTAAAGGTGGCTTTTCCTGTTCATTATGATTTAAAATGATTACAAAAATTAGGAAATATAATAATGAACGAAAATTATCGTCACAAGCAGCTATTAAATCTATTAGACGAAAAAACGGTCCTTTCAACAACGGAAATTATCCAACTCTTAGGCGTTTCTCCCGCTACAGCCCGTCGTGATATTAATAAGTTAAATTCGCTCGGTAAATTGGTTAAAGTCAGAAACGGAGCGGAAAAGATCAGCACCGGTATTGAGTTGGAACAAGTCCGTAATATCCATAATCTGGAGGAAAAACGGCGAATTGCGCAAGCCGCCGGCCGCCTGTGCCTGGACGGCGAAAGTGTGGTGTTGACCTGCGGTTCGACCATGCAAGTGTTGGGCGGCTATTTGTGCGGGCGAAAATTACAGATTATTACCAATTATCTTCCATTGGCGAATTATCTCATTCAGCATGATCATGACGACATCGTGATTATCGGCGGTCAGTACAATAAGGATAAGCAGGTGATGCTGTCTTTAAATAATCAGAATGAAGCGATTTATGCCGCCAATATTATGTTTACCAGCGGAAAAGGCTTTACCGCGGAAGGATTGTATAAAACGGATATGATTATTGCCAATTCCGAACGGCAAATGTCGTCGAAGGCCAACAAATATGTTGTATTACTGGACAGTTCGAAACTTGGTAAACAAGTGGGAATGTTGTTTAACGAGTTGAAAAATATCGACATATTGATTACCGGTAAAGAAGCGGATCCGACAATCATTAAGGCATTAAAAGACAGAGGACTGGAAGTGATTCTGGCTTAATATTTAAAAAATCGGATAAAACAGGAGATGCCGATGAGAAAACATAAATTAGGTATTTATGAAAAAGCATTACCCAAAGGAATCAGCTGGCAGGATCGTTTATCTATCGCCAAAGCCTGCGGTTTTGATTTCGTCGAAATTTCAATTGATGAAACCGATGACCGGCTCGCACGTTTAGACTGGACGGCGGAACAACGTATCGAGTTGGTGTCCGCAATCATTAAAACCGGCGTGACGATCCCTTCCATGTGTTTATCTGGGCATCGCCGTTTTCCGTTCGGCAGCCATGACGAAGCGACCCGCCAAAAAGCCTATGAAATTATGGAAAAAGCCATTCGGCTGGCGGTGGATTTAGGTATTCGGACAATCCAACTGGCGGGTTACGACGTCTATTACGAAGAACAGGACGAAGGCACGTTACAACGCTTCCGGGAAGGTATGGAATGGGCGACGGCGTTAGCCGCCGCCAATGAAGTGACCTTGGCGGTGGAAATCATGGATACCGAATTTATGAGTTCGATTTCCCGTTGGAAAAAATGGGACGAAATCATTAAATCGCCGTGGTTTACGGTTTATCCCGATGTGGGTAATCTGTCCGCCTGGAATGACAATGTGGAAGAAGAATTAACCCTCGGCATCGATAAAATTTCCAAAATCCATTTAAAAGATACCTATAAAGTGACGGAGACCTGCAAAGGACAATTCCGCGACGTGCCTTTCGGCGAAGGTTGTGTGGATTTTGTGAACGTATTCCGGATTTTACAAAAGTTGAATTATCGCGGTGCGTTTTTAATCGAAATGTGGACGGAAAAATCAGACGAGCCGATTACCGAAATTATTAACGCCCGTCGCTGGATTGAACAAAAAATGAAAGAAGGTGGTTTCCAATGTTAAAAGAGTTAAGAGAACGTGTACTTGAAGCAAATCTTGAATTGCCGAAACACAAATTAATTACCTTTACCTGGGGCAATGTCAGCGAAATTGACCGCGGAAAAGGTTTGGTCGCGATCAAACCTTCAGGCGTAGATTACGATGTGATGAGCGCGGACGATATCGTGATTGTGGATTTAGCCGGTAATCACGTGTGGGGCGATAAAAAGCCTTCATCCGATACGGCGACGCATCTGGAACTTTATCGTCAGTTCCCTGAAATCGGCGGTATCGTGCATACCCATTCCCGCCATGCAACCGCTTGGGCGCAAGCGGGCGAAGATCTGATTGCGTTAGGAACCACTCACGGCGATTATTTCTACGGCGCCATTCCCTGCACCCGCAAAATGACAGCGGAAGAAATTGCCGGCGAATACGAACTGGAAACGGGAAAAGTGATCGTAGAAACTTTCCGTAAACGCGGCATCAACCCGACGGATATTCCGGCGGTGTTAGTTCATTCTCACGGTCCGTTCGTGTGGGGCAAAGACGGCTTCAACGCCGTACATAATTCGGTGGTATTGGAAGAAATTGCCTATATGAACGCATTCAGCAAATTAATTCGCCCGAATGTTCAACCTATGCAACAGGAATTGCTTGATAAACATTATCTGCGCAAACACGGCAAAAACGCCTATTACGGTCAGTAATGTCGCGTTAGCCGGAATAAAAGCGCGGATTTGTCATCAATCGGGCTTGTTCTCTGTTGTATCCGAACAGACCGTACTTTCAAACCATAAAAGTGCGGTCGATTTTGAGCGAGTTTTTTTAACCGTTTAAGCGGATAAACCCTGGGCTTTCAAGGCGGCTTGCACGCCGACGTTTTCGCCGACCCGGCGATAGAAGGCGTCGAGGTGGCGTAAGTGACTGTAATCTAAGCCCAGCGCGTTGCACCAGCGCAGTTCGACGTAAAGATACGCATCCGCCACAGAAATGCGTTCGCCTAAGAAAATCTGTTTACCCAGGCAATCGTCCGCAATTGCCAATAAATCCAGAATTTGTTGTCCGGCGGCTTGGCGAACCTGTTTTAATAATTCTTCATTTCCCTGCGCATAAACCGGCGGACGGAAAACCGGCACAAAAGCTTTGTGCAAATCGGCGTTACAAAATGCCAGCCATTTCATGGCCTTAGCTTTATCTTGCACCGTGGCGCTACCGAATAATTTCGCTTCGGGATAAAGATCGTCCAAATAGCTCAGAATCGCGATATTTTGCGACAGCAGAAAATCGCCGTCTTGTAATAACGGCACGGCGCCTTGCGGATTGAGCGCTAAATATTCCGGCGATTTAATTTGCTCACGGTTGACTTCCACCGCCTCAAAGGGTTTACCGATCCATTCCAATGCGATATGCGGAACCAATGAACAGGCGCCTTTCAAATAATATAATTTCATGATAACTCCTTGTTACGGCAAAAGATTTTCAAGTTGCCAAAGATTTTCGTAGCTTTCGCGGCGGCGAATTAAGAACGCTTTGTCGCCGTCAACCATCACTTCTGCGGTGCGGGGGCGCGAATTGTAGTTTGAACTCATGCTGGCGCCGTAGGCCCCGGCGGAACGTTGCACTAGATAATCGCCGGCAGCAATGGCCAGTTCCCGTTTTTTTCCTAAGAAATCCGAGGTTTCGCAGATTGGGCCGACTACGTCGTAAACCGCTTTTTCGCGCGGTAAAGTGCGGTCGACTTCGATAATATTCATGTAAGCCTGGTATAACGCCGGGCGAATCATATCGTTCATGCCGGCGTCAACGATGGCAAAATTACGGGCTTCGTTGGTTTTGATATATTCCACTTTGGTCACCAACACGCCGGAATTGGCGGAAATGGCGCGACCGGGCTCAAGGATAATCTCGAAATTGTAAGCCTGTAATTTTTCCAGTAACGCTTTTGCGTAGTCGGTAGGATGAGGCGCGGTTTCATCGCTGTAGGTCACGCCCAAACCGCCGCCTAAATCCAGGTGTTTTAAGGAGATGCCGTCCTGTTTAAGCTGTTCGATTAAGACCAAAAGGCGATCCGCCGTATCTAAGAACGGTTGTAATTCCGTGAGTTGGGAGCCGATATGGCAATCCATGCCGGTGATGGCGATATGAGGCAATTTCGCCGCCAGGCGATACACTTCACGCGCCTGATCCACACTTACACCGAATTTATTTTCTTTTAAACCGGTGGAAATATAAGGATGAGTATGGGCGTCCACATCAGGGTTGACGCGTAACGAAATCGGCGCGATTTTGCCGAGTTTGCCGGCAACTTCGTTAATTCGGTGCAGTTCTGCAATGCTTTCTACGTTAAAGCAACGAATGCCGACTTCCAAAGCGCGGGCGATTTCGTCCACGGTTTTCGCGACGCCGGAAAACACCACTTTGCCCGGTTCGCCGCCCGCCGTCAGAACGCGTTCTAATTCGCCTTGCGAAACAATATCAAAACCTGATCCTAAACGCGCCATGGTTTGTAAAACGGCAATATTCGAATTGGATTTCACGGCAAAACAGATTAAATGTGGATAATCGCCGAACGCGTTATCAAAAGCGTGCCAATGGCGTTCCAGGGTGGCTTTGGAATAAACGTAAAGCGGTGTGCCGAATTCTTCCGCCAGGCGGGTAATTGGGCAATCTTCGGCGTAAAGTTTATCGTTTTTATAGTGGAAAAAATCCATGCTGAAATCCTATTTTTGTTGGGCTTGTTCTTGCACTTGCGGTTGCGCCTGTTTCTGGACATCTTGTTCAGGCTGATCATTTGCCGGCAGATAAAGCGGACCTTTCACCCCGCAGCCGGTCAGTAATGCGCATAAAATTGAAAAGGACAGTAATTTTTTCATAAAGCATCCTGTTAAAACGTTAATAAAGCGAACCAAGTGACAACAAAATTTACCAACGCCACAAAGACGGCGGCGGAACCTTGATCCTTCGCGCGTCCGGACAGTTCGTGGTGCTCGGTACCGATGCGGTCCACCACGCATTCCACGGCGCTATTAAGCAATTCCGTAATCAGCACAATTAAATAAGAAGCGAGCATCAGTACCAGCTCGATTTTGTCATCGGCCAGCCAAAAAGCAAGGGGAATAACCACGATACCGAGCAGCAGTTCGTGGCGAAAAGCCGCTTCATTTTTGACCGCACTTTTCAGCCCTTGCAATGAATATTTGGTCGAATTAATCAGGTGAGTTAAACCTGTCGTTTTGTCATACATAAAATTAAAATTCCGGTTTTGCGGCATGTTAGAATGCCGCAGCGTTATAATCGTTTGACGTCAATCACGTCTTCAAGAGAAGCAAGACGCGTAGTGATTTTGCTCAGCATTTGCACGTTCGTCAACTCAATTTCCAAATCAATCGTGGCAATCTGGCGTTTATTGTCCGCCCGGCTGGACACACCCGTCACGCTGATTTTCTCATTGGCGAGCACGGTGGTGATATCGCGCAGCAAGCCGTTGCGATCGGTGGCCACCACCCGGATGCTGACGTGATAGCCGTTCTGGTGATCCTGATCGCCCCAACTGGTTTCAACCACCCGTTCCGGATGGACGGCAGACAGCTCCGCCAGCTGTTCGCAGTCCGCCCGGTGAATGGAAATGCCCCGCCCTACGGTGACGTAGCCGACGATTTCATCGCCCGGAATCGGCTGGCAACAACGCGCCATGTGGTGCATTAAATTGCCCACGCCTTCCACTACGACGTAGCCTTTTTTATCCGCTTTTTGTTGGGAATTCACCGCGCTTTTTTGCGTGACATGGCGCAAAACTTCGGCGTCCGCTTGTTCGGCGGTCGGTTTTACCAGTTTGTTTTGCAGAAAGTTGATCAGTTGATTCAGCTTAATATCGCCGCCGCCGATACCGTTATACAAATCATCCAGCGATTTCAGGTTGTATCGCGGCAGCCCCAGTTGTTCCACTTGTTTCAAAGTGAAACCCTGTTTGGCCAGTTCGGCGTCGAGCTGTTCTTTGCCGAGCGGAATATTTTTGTCGCGATCCAGTTTTTTAAAAAACGCTGCGATTTTTGACCGCGCTTTTTGGGTGTGAGTAAAGCCCAGGTTCGGATTTAGCCAGTCTCGGCTCGGATTCGGTGTTTTTTGGGTTAAAATGTCGATTTGGTCGCCCATTTGCAGCTGATAAGTGAAAGGCACAATCCGCCCCCCCACTTTTGCCCCGATGCAACAATGTCCTACGTCGCTGTGAATGGCGTAAGCGAAATCCAGCGGGGTGGAACCTGCCGGCAAATCCACCACTTCGCCTTTCGGCGTGAACACATAAACCCGATCATCGAAGATTTGGGTACGCATTTCGCCCACAATGCCGCCGCTGTCGGCGATATCCGCTTGCCACGCCAACAGCTTGCGCAACCAGGTGATTTTCTCTTCATAAGCGGACATGGAACCCGTGGTGCCTTCTTTGTATTTCCAGTGAGCGGCAACCCCGAGTTCGGCATCGGCGTGCATTTTTTCCGTGCGAATCTGCACTTCGATCGGTTTGTCGCCTTTACCCAATACGACGGTGTGGATGGATTGATAACCGTTCGGTTTCGGATTGGCAATGTAATCGTCAAATTCGTTCGGTAAATGTTTGAAATGCGTGTGCACGATCCCCAGCGCGGTATAACAATCTTCCAGATTCGGCACCAGTATGCGGACGGCGCGGATGTCGTACAGACCGCTGAAATCCAGATTTTTTTTCTGCATTTTGCGCCAGATGCTATAGATGTGCTTCGGTCGCCCGTAAATTTCCACTTTGCTGATATTTTCACGCAAATAGCCGGAAAGCTCCTGCACGAAATCTTGAATATATTGTTCCCGGTCGAGCCGGCGTTCGTTCAGTTTAAGGGCGATAATACGGTATTGTTCGGGCTGTAAATTGCGGAAACAGTAATCTTCCAATTCCCATTTGAGTTGCCCGATGCCGAGGCGGTTCGCCAACGGCGCGTAAACTTTGGTGCATTCTTTGGCGGCGGCGATTTTTTCTTCCCGGCTGTAACGTTTGTCGGCGTCGCGAAGATAGGTAATCCGTTCGGCAAGTTTAATAATAACGCATCGGAAATCATCCACCATGGCCAGTAACATGCGGCGGATATTGTCGATTTGCAGGCTGTCGGAAGACTGTAACGCGTCCAGCTGGCGGATATAGTTCATGTCAATCACGCCTTTGACCAGCTTGCTGATTTTGTTGCCGAAGTCTTCTTTAATTTGTTCCGCGTTCACGATTTTGGCGTTCACTACCGGAAACAGCATCGCCGCCAGCAACGTATCGCCGTCCATATTCAGACTGTGCAGAATTTCCACCATTTCCACGCCGTCGCGCAAATACCAGTGACTGTTCAGAAAAAGCTGCTGCGCTTTGGTTTGGGAATAACGCCAAGCCCGCACCAGAAGGTTTTCCACTTCGGGCGAAAGCCCTAAGTCGGCACACCAGTTTTCAATCACAAAATCTTTGGGATTGAGCAGATGAGAACCACGAACAGCAACCATATCCTTTCCTTTTATTTTTCAAATAACGAAATACTTTCCAAATGCCCTGTGTGAGGAAACATATCGATCATCGCCACGCGTTTCAAGCGATATCCCGCCTGCAGCAGGTTTTCCGCATCGCGTACCAACGTCGCCGGATTACAGGACACATACAGAATTTTTTCCGCCTGCAACCCGATCAGCGCCGATAACGCAAATGCCGCACCGCTGCGGGGCGGATCGAGTAAAATTTTATCGAACGGACGCTTTGCCCAAGGCTTGTCGGCAAAAGGCGAATCCAAATCCGTTTGATAAAATTCGACATTTTCACAATGGTTTTGTTCGGCATTTTTTGCCGCCTTTTCCACCATCGCAGAAACGCCTTCAATTCCTACCGCACTTTTCACTAAACGGCTAAGCGGCAAGGTAAAATTGCCCATGCCGCAGAATAAATCCAGCACTCGATCCGTCTCTTTTAACGCCAGCCAATCCAACGCCGTCGCCACCATTTGCCGGTTCAATTCCGCGTTTACTTGAATAAAATCGCGAATGTCAAACTGCAGGCGCAATCCTTGAATTTCATAATAAGGCGGTTCGCCGTGCAGCAAGCGGATAGCCTGATTGTCCTGAACGAACAGATTCAGTCCGCGCTGATCGGCAAAATCGAGTAGTAAAGTGCGGTCGGATTCGGTGAGATTTTTGGTCACCCGCAACAGCACGGCGACGCCGTTATCGGCGGCGACCAACTCCGCATGACCCAACGATTTCGGCTGACCGAAACGGACGAAAAGTGCGGTCAACTCCGGCAGTAAATTATTCAATGCCGGTTCAATTACTTCGCAGCGGTCAATGGCCACAATTTGCGACGAACCTTTGCGACGAAATCCCGTTTCCAACCGGCGGGTTTTCTCATTGAATAACATACTCAAACGGACGCGACGCCGATATTGCCACGGCTCGCCGCTGATCATCGGCATAAATTCGATGTCGTTTTGCAGCTTTTGCAAGCGTTGAAACAGCGCCTGCCGTTTCGCTTCCCGTTGCATATCCGGCGGAATATGCTGGCTTTGGCAACCGCCGCATTGACCGAAGAACCGACATTTCGGCGTTTGGCGAACCGCGCTGGCTCGCAGAATATTTTGGGTGACACCGAATCCGTACTGGCGTTTGTCTTCCGTTACGCGAAATTGAACGGTTTCCGACGGCAACGCATTGTCGATAAACCAGGTTTTGCCCTGAATTTTCGCCACGCCTAAACCTTGATAATCTAAATCGACAATATCGGCGGTGAGCGCCTGAAAGTGCGGGCGTTTTTTTGCGGATTTTTGCGGAGTGTAAAACAATGCCATGGATACAACGGTTATTTCAAAAATAAAATGTTCTGAGTGAATAATTCCCGGCTTTTCAGCGGCTTATTGCCCAAATAAGGCTTCAGCGCCAGACGGGTGAAGCGTTTTGCCGCCGAACGCACCGCGGGATCGCGAAAATCCCGCGCCTCAAACGCCAACAAATCCCGCCCGTAAAAAGTGGCGTTATCTTTAATCAGCGATGCCGAGAAGCCTTTTTCTTCGCGGTAACGATAGGTCATCGCTTCATCCACCGGTTCGCCCGAGCCGGCGCAATGAGTGAAATCCACGCCGTAGCCCAACATGCTCAGCAACTGGAATTCAAAGGTGCGCAAAGCCGGTTCCACTGTGACTTCCGAAGCCAGACGGGTCAAACAGTGCAGATAATTCTGAAATAACTCGCCGTTCGGCGTTTCGGGTTCCATCACGCGGCAGAGCAGTTCGTTTACGTAAAACCCGCTGAACAACGCCGTTTGCTGCAACGGCAGCGCAATAGCGGCGGGTTCGGCTTTAGTCAGCGTTTTCAGCGCGCCTTTTCCCGTCCAGCGCAATAATAACGGCGTAAAGGGTTGCAACACGCCTTTCCAGGCCGAACGTTTCGCCCGCGCGCCTTTTGCGAGAACGGTCAATCGCCCCGTTTCTTCCGTAAACAGATCAATCAACAAACTGGTTTCGCCGTAAGGTTTGCGATGCAGCACAAAGCCCCGCTGAAAAGTTTCAATCGCCACGTTTTAAACGTCAATCCGCCCCATCTCAAAAGTGCGAATATTCTAGCAGATTTTTGCCCGCACTTTTACAAGAATCTTAGCGAAATAACAGCAACATTTTTTTCGTGATCCGGCTCACAAATTTGAACAAAACCATTTTGCTTTTTCGTTAAATTTCTCTATCTTTAGGTTATCGAAACGTTTCGATAACATAGATTAATATAAAACGGCGAAAAAAATGAAAAAAACAACGATTTTAAATGCGCAACTTTCTTATACCGTTGCGACTCTCGGTCATACGGAAACCTTAACCGTATGTGATGCGGGGTTGCCGATTTCCGATTCCGCCAATCGGATTGATTTAGCTTTAACGAAAGGCGTTCCCGGTTTTTTAGAGACGCTTTATGCGGTAACCAGCGAAATGTTTGTGGAACGCGCTATTTTAGCGGTTGAGATTAAAGAAAAAAGTCCCGAAATTTTGACCGCACTTTTAGCGCATTTATCGCAGCTGGCAGCGGAACAAGGCAATCAAATTCCGGTGGAATACGTTTCGCATGAAGCGTTTAAGCAACTGACTCACGACAGCAAAGGCATTGTGCGAACCGGCGAATGTTCGCCTTATGCCAACATCATTTTGGTTTCGGGCGTACCATTTTAGGGTAGCGGTATGGAATATGAAACTTTATTGAAAATCAAAGGGATAGACAAATCCTTTCCAGGCGTAAAAGCGTTGAGCAACGCCTGTTTGTCCGTTTATGCCGGACGCGCAATGGCGTTAATGGGCGAAAACGGCGCGGGAAAATCCACCCTGATGAAAGTGCTAACGGGCATTTATAGCAAAGATGCCGGCACCATCGAATATCTCGGTAAATCGGTGGCGTTTAAAGGGCCGAAAGATTCGCAAGAAGCGGGTATTAGCATTATTCATCAGGAATTGAATTTAGTCGGCAATCTGACCGTTGCGGAAAATATTTTCTTAGGACGTGAATTTACCACGCCGTGGGGCGCCGTCGATTGGAAAAAAATGTACGATGAAGCGGACAAATTACTGGCGCGTTTGAATGTACCGCACGACAGCCATCAATTATGTGCCGAACTTTCCATCGGCGAACAGCAAATGGTGGAAATCGCCAAAGCGCTGAGTTTCGAAAGTAAAGTTATCATTATGGATGAACCGACGGACGCTTTAACGGACCAGGAAACGGAAGCGCTGTTTAAGGTGATCCGCGAATTGAAAGCGGAAAAATGCGGCATTGTTTATATTTCTCACCGTATTAAAGAAATTTTCGAGATTTGCGACGATGTGACGGTTTTACGTGACGGACAATTTATCGGCGAATCCGCCGTATCCGATTTAACCGAAGATCGTCTGATTGAAATGATGGTCGGTCGTCGTTTGGATGAACAATATCCGCACGTGGATGTGCCGCAGGGCGATATCCGTCTGGAAGTGAAAAACTTAACCGGCAGCGGTGTGCATGATGTCAGTTTTCGGTTGCGCAGCGGAGAAATCCTCGGTATTTCGGGGCTGATGGGCGCCGGCCGCACGGAATTAATGAAAGTGTTATACGGTGCCTTACCGAAAGAAAGCGGCGAAGTGCGGTTAAATAATCGAGAGATTTCAAATAGTTGTCCGCAAGACGGATTAGACAACGGCATTGTGTATATTTCCGAAGACCGCAAAGGCGACGGCTTAATTTTAGGCATGTCGGTAAAAGAAAATATGTCTCTTACGGCCTTGGATCATTTTTCCGAAATGTGGCGGATTCGTCATGATTCGGAACAGCTGGCGGTGGATGATTTTATTTTGATGTTTAACATCAAAACCCCGAGCCGGGATCAGCAAATCGGTTTACTGTCCGGCGGTAATCAGCAAAAAGTGGCGATTGCAAAAGGTTTGATGACTCGTCCGAACGTGTTGATTCTGGATGAACCGACCCGCGGAGTGGATGTGGGGGCCAAGAAAGAAATTTATCAGTTGATCAATAAATTCAAACAGGACGGTTTAAGCATCATCATTGTATCTTCCGAAATGCCGGAAGTGTTAGGGATGTCCGATCGCATTCTGGTGATGCGGGAAGGGCGGATTAGCGGCGAGTTTTCCCGTGCGGAAGCCACGCAGGAAAAATTATTAGCGGCGGCAATCGGTAAAAGTGCGGTCAAAAATTAGGACGTTTTTTATGCATACCCAAAATTCATTTAAATTAGGAAAATTTCTGTTAGAACAAAGATCTATCGTAGCATTATTGGTTTTAATCGGAATTGTTTCGGCGATTAATCCCGATTTTTTCACGGTAGATAATATTCTCAATATTTTACGCCAGACTTCGGTGAATGCGATTATTGCCGTCGGGATGACTTTTGTCATTCTGATTGCCGGCATCGATTTATCCGTGGGTTCCGTGTTAGCGTTAACAGGCGCTATCGCCGCTTCGTTGGTGGGCAGTGAACTCCCGGTATTATTGGTGATTCCTGCCGTATTGCTGTTCGGAACTTTGCTCGGCGGCATCAGCGGTGTCATTGTGGCTAAAGGCAAAGTGCAAGCGTTTATTGCTACCTTGGTGACGATGACATTATTACGCGGCGTTACTATGGTTTACACCGACGGACGCCCGATCAGCACCGGCTTTTCCGAAGCGGCGGACCGCTTTTCTTATTTGGGAACGGGATACCTATTCGGCGTTCCCGTCCCGATTTGGTTAATGGCGCTGGTGTTTGCCGTCGCATGGTACGTTTTAAAACATACCCGTATCGGTCGTTATATTTATGCTTTAGGCGGTAACGAAGCCGCCACCCGGCTTTCCGGCATTAATGTGGATAAAATCAAAGTGTTTGTGTTTGCCGTCAGCGGTTTCTTATCCGCTCTCGCCGGATTAATCGTCACCTCGCGTCTTTCTTCGGCGCAACCGACCGCAGGCGTGTCTTATGAATTGGACGCTATCGCCGCAGTTGTGGTGGGCGGAACCAGTTTGATGGGCGGTAAAGGTCGCGTGATGGGCACATTAATCGGTGCGCTGATTATTGGTTTCTTAAATAACGCACTGAATTTATTAGATATTTCATCTTATTACCAAATGATTGCCAAAGCGCTCGTCATTTTAGTCGCGGTGCTTGCGGATAATTATTTAGGCAGTAAAAAAGCGTAATTTGTTACTCAAAGGAGAATCCTATGAAAAAACTTACAACGATAGCTTCATCTTTCGTCTTGGCTTTTGCCGTCAGCGGTTCGGCGTTGGCCAAGGAAACCATTGCATTAACCGTTTCCACCTTGGATAATCCGTTTTTCGTGTCATTAAGAGACGGCGCCCAGAAAAAAGCCGATGAACTCGGTTATAAGTTAATCGTATTGGACAGCCAGAACGATCCGTCCAAAGAGCTTTCCAACGTGGAAGATTTAACCGTCCGCGGCGCTAAGGTGTTGTTGATCAATCCGACCGACAGCACGGCGGTCAGCAATGCGGTGGCGATTGCCAACCGTAACAAAATTCCGGTGATCACATTAGACCGCGGTGCCGCGAAAGGCGAAGTGGTCAGTCATATCGCGTCCGACAATATTGCCGGCGGTAAAATGGCGGGAGATTTCATCGCCCAAAAATTAGGCAACGGCGCAAAAGTGATTCAACTGGAAGGTTTAGCCGGTACCTCTGCCGCCCGTGAACGAGGCGAAGGTTTTAAACAGGCGATTAAAGAACATAAATTTGACGTTTTGGCGAGCCAACCTGCGGATTTTGACCGCACTAAAGGTTTGAACGTCACGGAAAATCTGTTGGCCAGCAAAGGCGCGGTACAGGCGATTTTCGCTCAAAATGACGAAATGGCATTAGGCGCGCTACGCGCCATCGGAGCGGCAGGTAAAAAAGTGTTAGTCGTCGGGTTTGACGGCACGGAAGACGGCGTCAAAGCGGTTAAAAGCGGCAAATTAGCGGCGACCGTGGCGCAACAACCCGAATTGATTGGCAGCCTGGGCGTTGAAACCGCCGATAAAATCCTGAAAGGGGAAAAAGTGGAAGCGAAAATCCCGGTTGCATTAAAAGTGGTAACTGAATAATATTCATACGGCGGACAAAAAAACGTCCGCTTTTTTGACCGCACTTTTAAGGATTAAATGATGAAAAAACTCACGGTTTTGGGCAGTATTAACGCGGATCATGTGATTTCCGTTCCTTATTTTGCCAAGCCCGGAGAAACTTTGACCGGCTCACATTATCACATCGCCTACGGCGGCAAAGGGGCGAATCAGGCGGTGGCGGCCGCGCGGTTGTGCGATAAATCCCGGATGACGGTGAGCTTTATCGGTTGTATCGGCGAAGACGGCATCGGTCGCGCCATGAAACGGTCGTTTGCGGAGGACGGAATTAATGTCGCGCCGATTGTGGAAGTGAAAGACGAAACCACGGGCGTTGCCATGATTCAGGTTGCCGCCACCGGCGAAAACAGCATTGTGATTTCGGCGGGCGCCAACGCTCATCTGAATGAAGCGGTGGTGGAACGGTTTGCGGCGGAAATTGCGTCGGCGGATTATTTGCTGATGCAGCTGGAAACGCCGTTACCGGCGATTATGAAAGCCGCCGAATTGGCGAAAAAACACGGTGTCAACGTGGTGTTGAATCCGGCGCCTGCGCAGCCATTGCCGGACGAATTGCTGGCAAATGTGGACATCATCACGCCGAACGAAACAGAAGCGGAAATCTTAACCGGCGTTTGTGTCACGGACGAACAAAGTGCGGTCAAATCTGCGCAAGTTTTTCATAACAAAGGCATTGAAACGGTGCTGATCACGCTCGGTTCCAAAGGCGTTTATTTCAGTCGGCAAGGCAAAGGCGGCATCGTTGCCGGCTTCCGGGTGCAAGCGGTGGACACCACCGCCGCCGGCGACACCTTCAACGGCGCCTTTTTAACCGCGCTGTTAGACGGCAAAACCATGGCGGACGCCATTACCTTCGCCCACGCGGCGGCGGCAATCAGTGTCACCCGCGAAGGCGCACAACCGTCCATTCCAAGCCGGGCGGAAACTTTACGGTTTTTAGCGGAACAAGGCTAAAGCAAACCCGCGTCGTTTTTTATGGAGTAACACAATGGCAACAATGAAGGATATCGCCAAACGCGCGCAGGTTTCCACTTCAACCGTCTCGCATGTTATCAACAATACGCGTTATGTCAGCGATGAAATCCGCGAAAAAATTCTTGCCATTGTGCGTGAACTGAATTACCAGCCTTCTGCGCTGGCGCGCAGTTTTAAGTTGCAGCAGACGCAAACCATCGGCATGCTGGTGACGGCGAGCAATAACCCGTTTTTCGCCGAAGTGGTGGCGGCGGTGGAACGTTATTGCAGCCGGAATAACTATAATTTGATTCTGTGCAATACCGACGGCGACAGCGAACGTCTGCACAAAAGTCTGCAGACGCTGATTCAAAAACAAGTGGACGGGCTGCTGCTGATGTGTACGGAAACCCATTTGCAGCAAAACGAAAGATTACAATTCAACGTGCCCACCGTGATTATGGATTGGTGGCCGAATCTCAGTGCGGACAAAATTTTCGAAGATTCGGAGCTGGGCGGTTATCTCGCCACCAACATGCTGATTGAGCAAGGTCATCGCCACATCGGCATTATCACCGGAAATTTGCAAAAACCGTTGGCGCTGAACCGCCTGAACGGTTATCAAAAAGCCTTGCGGGAAAACGGCTTAACGATAAATCCGGACTGGATTGTGGAAAGTCAGTTCGATTTTGACGGCGGTATTGCGGGCATGGAAAAACTCCTGGCGCAATCCCGGCAGCCGACCGCCGTTTTCGCCTGCAGCGACACCATTGCCATCGGCGTTTATCAAGCCGCCTGGAAGCACGGCTTGCGCATTCCGGAGGATATTTCCGTTATCGGCTACGACGACATCACGCTTGCCCGATACCTCTCGCCGCCGCTCACAACCGTTCACCAGCCCAAAGCGGAACTGGGCAAAATCGCCGTGGAAACGCTGTTCGAGCGGATTAAAAACCCGCAAAAAAATCACCGCACTTTATTGCTTAAACCGCATATCGTAACGAGAAATTCCGTCGCAAAACCGCGCGCTTAATCGCATCGATCGCTTCAAGTGCGGTCAAAAATTTTAAAGATTTTGCCCGCACTTTCCTTTATCATTAGGCCGTTTACGAAAAATAAACGGCCCTCTAACTTTTTTAGCGGAAAAATTATGCGAATTCCTCGAATTTATCATCCCGAATCCTTATTAAATCAGTCATCCTGTCGCTTAACCGAAGAGGCGGCGAATCACGTGGGGCGCGTGCTGCGCATGCAGGCGGGCGAAGCCATCGAGCTGTTTGACGGTTCCAATCATATTTATCCCGCCGTGATTTCTCAGGCAAACAAAAAAACGGTGAGCGTAACCATTCGGGAGCGTATTTCGGACGATCGCGAAAGTCCGTTGGCGATTCATTTGGGGCAAGTGATTTCCCGCGGCGATCGGATGGAATTTACGATCCAAAAGTCGGTGGAATTGGGGGTAAAAGTGATTACGCCGTTGTGGTCCGAGCGCTGCGGCGTCAAATTAGAGGGTGAGCGGCTGGAGAAAAAGCTTCAGCAATGGCGGAAAATTGCCGTTTCCGCCTGCGAACAATGCGGACGCAATGTGATTCCGGAAATTCGTCCGGTGATGAAATTGCAGGACTGGTGCGCGGAAAATGACGGCGCGTTAAAGTTGAATTTACATCCGCGGGCCCAATATTCTATTAAGACATTACCGGCTATTCCCGCTGAAGGCGTCCGCCTGCTGATCGGTTCGGAAGGCGGATTATCACCGCAGGAAATTGCGCAGACGGAACAACAGGGCTTTACGGAAATTTTGCTCGGTAAACGAATTCTGCGAACGGAAACCGCCGCCTTGACGGCAATTACCGCTTTGCAGATTTGTTTCGGCGATTTGTAATATTGAAACGAATAACGAAGTGATAATGAACGATAAACAACCAATAAAAATGAATCTGCAAAACCAACTCTTGGTGGCGATGCCGAATCTGGAGGACGATTATTTTTTTCGTGCGGTGATTTATATTTGCGAGCACACGGAGCAAGGCACCATGGGTTTGGTGATTAATCAACCGACGGATTTGTCGATTACGGAATTAGTGGCGAAAGTCAATTTCATGATGAAAATCGACCGCACTTTACCGAACGAAGTGGTGCTGGCCGGCGGACCTGTGAATGTGGAGCGCGGCTTTATTCTGCATACGCCCGTCCGTAAGCCGCTGCAACACAGTTACCGAATTACCGATCGGTTGAGTTTGACCACTTCCGCCGATATTATCGAAACTTTCGGCACGACCGATTCGCCGGAAAAATATCTGGTCGCTTTGGGTTGTGCGGCTTGGGTGCCCGGTCAGCTGGAGCAGGAAATCAGCCGAAACGATTGGTTAGTCGTGCCGGCGGACGAAGGCATTCTTTTTGATACGCCGTATGAAGAACGCTGGCTTGCCGCCCAGAAATTGTTGGGTTTTGAAAGCTATAATCTGGCGAGTAAAGCGGGACGGGCGTAATGGGCATGACGATTATCGCCTTTGATTTCGGCACTAAAAGTATCGGTTGCGCCGTCGGGCAAAGTGTTACCGGCACGGCCCAGTCTTTGCCTGCGTTTAAGGCGCAAGACGGCATTCCGAACTGGGCGGACGTGGAGAAATGTTTAAAGGAATGGCAACCCGATATGGTGGTTGTCGGTTTGCCGCTGAATATGGACGGCACGGAACAGGAACTCACCCGGCGGGCGCGAAAATTCGGTAACCGACTGAACGGACGTTTCGGGGTGAAAGTTGTCTGGCAGGACGAACGTCTCACCACTACGCAAGCCCGCACCGAAATCTTTGAACGGGGCGGTTATCGCGCGTTAAAAAAAGGCAAGGTGGACGGCATCTCCGCCTGTTTGATCCTGGAAAGCTGGTTTGAGGAACATCCTGAGCTTTAACGGTACAATAAGCACAGTAAACAAAAGAAAACCCAGTGGATAAATCCGACCGGGTTTTGTTTTTTCATCGAGTAATATCTCGAAAGTGAGTTTTTCCGTTCATGGAAAAATAAACTTGGTTCTTTCCGGCTATAAATTGCAGGAATTCAGTTAAGTAATAATGGCTTCATAATAATAATTTTCCGCTAAACCGTAGCTTTCGCGATATTCAATGATACTACCGTCTAATCCTTTTGCGGTGCGACGGATGCGGACTACGGCTTTTTCTTGATTATCGGTTAAATACGGATCGCGATAATTGAGCAGGAAATTCATTTGTTCTTTGGCGGAAATCACCATTTGTCCGCAGTATTCGAAATAAAACGGATAGAGCAGACTTGGAAATTGTTCCGGAGATAATTCGAGAAGGCGGCTGAATCGCTCTTCGGACAACCAGATTTTGTCGCTCAGAATCACGGTTTCGCCGTTCATACGAACGCGTTCCAAATAAATTAATGGCGCATTGGCGGGCAGCTCCAAAATGTTGTTGATTTTTTCATCCCCTTCAATGGATTTTACGACTTTGACAATGCCCGCCGGAGTTTTAATTTCGCCATTTTCATCTCGGGCGGGATAAAAGCGAATCATGGAAGATTTGATGAAAGCGGGATGTTTTAAAAATGTACCTTTACCTTGATGTTTGATTAATACGCCTTCCTCAACCAGTCCTTCTACCGCTTTGCGGATTGTGCCGATTGAAACGCCGTATTCATTGGCCAATTCCTGTTCGCTTGGAATCGCTTTATCAAATAGCCAGTTTTCGTCGGCTAAAAATTGTTGCAGTCGATATTTTATCTGAATATAGCGCGGCATTTTGCTCGCTTTAGCGTAATTGAGATCATAATTTTGTAACATGGATTAACCTTAAAAAATGTGTTGACATACCTGAAAAAAGGTATTAACGTGCTCGACATATAGTCATATATATGTCTTATTGATTCCTTTTGACTTTATTTTATATTGGAGTGACCATTATGTCTAATTTCTTAGCCCAATATCAATCACATGTCGATGAACGAGCAGCGCTGGGAATCGTTCCGAAACCTTTGGATGCGGAACAGACTCGACAGCTTATCGAGTTACTCAAAAATCCGGTTACCGGAAAGGAAAGCGAGTTGCTTTCATTGTTTGAAAATCGCGTACCTGCCGGCGTGGATGATGCAGCCAAGGTGAAAGCCGAATTTTTAGCTAAAATCGTTAACGGTCAGGAATCCAGTCCGTTGATTTCAGCGGAACATGCCGTTGAATTGCTCGGTACCATGAGCGGCGGATATAACGTTCAACCGTTAATCGATTTACTGGATAACGACCGACTTGCTCCTCTTGCCGCCAAAGCCCTTTCTTTTACCCTCTTAATTTTTGATAATTTCAACGCCGTTGCCGAAAAAGCCCAAAAAGGTAATGTCTTTGCAAAACAAGTACTGCAATCCTGGGCGGATGCCGAATGGTTTACTTCCCGTCCGAAATTAGCCGATAAAGTAACGCTAACGGTTTTTAAAGTACTGGGCGAAACCAATACCGATGATCTTTCTCCTGCACAGGAAGCCTGGTGCCGTTCGGATATTCCGTTGCATGCCAACGCCATGTTAAAAATGCCGCGTGAAGGAATCGAACCGGATCAACCGGGGGCGGTCGGTCCGTTAAAACAGCTCGCCGCATTAAAATCGAAAGGTTTTCCGTTGGTCTATGTGGGCGATGTGGTCGGCACCGGTTCATCCCGTAAGTCCGCCACTAATTCGGTGTTGTGGCATATGGGAGACGATATTCCGTTTATTCCGAATAAACGAACCGGCGGTTTTGTATTCGGCGGTAAAATTGCACCGATTTTCTTTAATACGGCGGAAGATTCCGGCGCATTACCCGTTGAATTAGATGTCACCGCATTGAATATGGGCGATATTATTGATGTTTATCCCTATGAACGGAAAATCTGTAAACATAACAGCCAAGACGTACTTACAACCTTCAACTACAAAACCGAAGGTTTGTTAGATGAAGTGCGCGCCGGCGGACGAATTCCGTTGATTATCGGACGCAGTTTAACCGCCAAAGCGCGTGCCGAACTCGGTTTGCCTGAAAGTGACGCGTTTGTCAAAGCGCCGGTGATGCCGGATACGGGTAAAGGGTTTACTCTTGCGCAAAAAATGGTGGGTAAAGCATGCGGCGTAAAAGGCGTTCGCGCCGGCCAATATTGCGAGCCGTTTATGGCTTCCGTCGGTTCGCAGGATACTACGGGAACCATGACGCGCGATGAGTTAAAAGACTTAGCCTGCCTGAAATTCTCTTCGCCGCTGGTCATGCAATCTTTCTGTCATACCGCACCGTATCCGAAACCAAGCGATGTAGTCACGCATAAAACGCTGCCGGAATTCATCACCAGCCGCGGCGGCGTAGCGTTACGTCCGGGCGACGGCGTCATTCACTCCTGGTTAAACCGCATGTTGCTTCCGTTTACAGTGGGAACCGGCGGTGATTCGCATACTCGTTTCCCGATTGGGATTTCGTTCCCGGCCGGTTCCGGTTTGGTGGCGTTTGCCGCGGCAACGGGAATGATGCCGTTAGATATGCCCGAATCCGTATTAGTGCGTTTTACCGGAACCCTGCAAAAAGGCATTACGTTGCGCGATTTAGTGCATGCCATTCCGTATTTTGCTATCCGGCAAGGGTTATTGACTGTTGAGAAAGAGAACAAGAAAAACGTGTTCTCCGGCCGTATCCTTGAAATTGAAGGGCTGGAAACCTTAACCGCCGAACAGGCGTTCGAGCTGGCCGATGCGACGGCGGAACGTTCGGCCGCCGCTTGTACGGTAAAACTTAACGAAAATGTTATCGCCGAATATCTTCGTTCTAACATTGTGTTACTGAAAACGATGATTGCCGACGGTTATAGCGATGCGAAAACCTTGGAAAACCGCGTAAAAGCTATGGAAGAATGGCTGGCGAATCCGGAAATGCTGGAAGCTGACGCCGATGCCGAATATGCTGCGGTACTTGAGATCAACATGGATGAAATCAAGGAACCGATTCTTTGCGTACCGAACGATCCGGACGATGCGCGTTTGTTATCCGAAGTACAAGGCAATAAAATTGATGAAGTTTTCATCGGTTCTTGTATGACCAATATCGGTCACTTCCGTGCCGCGGGTAAATTGCTCGGTAAATTAAACGGCGAACTCAACACCCGTTTATGGCTCGCCCCGCCGACAAAAATGGATGCGGAAAAATTGTCGGAAGAAGGTTATTACAATATTTACGGTCGAACCGGCGCACGGACGGAAATGCCGGGATGCTCGCTTTGCATGGGTAACCAGGCGCGCGTCCGCCCGAACTCTTCCGTGGTTTCCACCTCGACCCGAAACTTCCCGAACCGTCTGGGACAAGGCGCACAGGTTTATCTTGCTTCCGCCGAACTGGCTGCGGTCGCCGCCATTCTCGGTCGCCTGCCGACGGTAGAAGAATATTTCAACGCCGTGGCGGATTTGGACGGACAAAAAGACGAAGTTTACCGTTATCTTAACTTCGACCGACTACCAAGCTATATGGAAAAAGCCGAACGGGTTATTTTCCAGGCAAGCGCTTAAATAAACCAAACGGACGTAATTACAAACGTCCGTTTTTGTTTACGCGCTTAAAAAAACATTGAAAAAACCGACCGCACTTTTGCGGTCGGTTGTGTGTTTTGTCGGCTGAAATATAAAAATTATTTCAGTAGCGTTTCATCGTAGAACACTTCGCCGATCATTAACGGGCGGGCGGTGCGTACCAAGGCGGCGCGGGTGAATTTGTAGCTGTCGCCGCTCGGTTCGCATACCATATCCACACTGATAAAACCGGACGGATGCTCGATTGTCACCACGCTGCCCGTGTCTTTATACAAAGCGGAGGCGACCGTACCTTCGATTTTGGACGCCGCCGCCACACAAATGGAACCGGTTACCGCGTGGCTGGCGTGGCATTTGTCCGGCACGAAATAGCGCGAAGTGATGTTACCTTTGCCTGCCGGTGCGGAAAGTATGCCCATTTTCGGAATCACTTTTTCCGACACGTCGCCCAAGCTCATCATTTCGCCCGCTTTGCGGCGGATCGGCTCGATGATGTCAAACAACGCCTTATTGGCATCCAGCTCGGCTTTGCTTTCTTTGCCGGTTAACCCTAAATCCGCCGCGTTAAACAAGACCATCGGCATCGCCACATCGATACAGGTTACGTGATAACCGTTGATGTTGTCCTGTTTGTTGCCGGTAGGAAAGATTTTACCGGTTTTTGCCCCTTCGATTTGGCTGAAGTTTAAATTCACCGGCGAACCGGAGCCGGGAACCCCGGACACTTCCGCCGTGCCGTCGTATTTCAACCGTTTATTCGGGCTTTCCGCCGATACTTCGATAATACTGCCGGTGTTAACGTTATTCACTACCACCGTGGTGATGCCGTCCTGTAACTCGATTAAGCCTTTCTCACTGGCGAAACAAATAATACCGGACAGAATATTTCCGCATGAAGGCGCGGTATCCACCACTTTTTTGTCAATGCCCACCTGAGCGAACAGATAATCCAGATCGACGCCTTCTTTGTCGGATTTCGATACAATGGCCACTTTACTGGTTACGCTGGTTGCGCCGCCCAGTCCGTTAATTTGCGTCGCATCGCCGGAACCCATTATGGTCATCAGGAATTTATCACGTTCCGCAATATCGGCCGGTAAATCTTGTTTCAGAAAATATAACCCTTTTGACGTACCGCCGCGAATAATCATACAAGGAATTCGTTTCATGATATTCTCCCGTTTTCAATAAAATAATGAAAAAACGCACCGCACTTTATCCGTAAAGGATCGGAATACCGAGTATTCGCGCAGGCGGTGCAAACAGGTTAACCGAATAAATTCATATTTTGCAGGATTGACCACCAGCCGAACCCGATGGTGACGTGAATAAGCAAAGTCACTATCGCGCAAACGCCACCCGTAATCCAGAAGGATTTTAAGTCATGGTAGCCTAAACCGTAAATCACAGCGGCAGGCGCCGAACCGTAATGGGTAACCATACTACCGTAGCTGTTCGAGAATAATAAGCCCAGCGCGAGGAGTAACGGATCAGCGCCCGCAGCAAGTCCGACCGCCGAAAATACCGGTACCATTGAAGCCACATAGGCCGCGCCGGAAGCGAATAAGTAACGCACCGCAACGCTTAAAATCAGGATAAAAATGGTGACGATAAGCGGACTGCTATTGCTTGCCGGAATCAGGGTGCTCATGGTTGAAGATAACCATTCAAAGAAGTTGGCCTGTTTCAATGCGGCGGCAATTCCTAACAAACCGCCGTACCAGGTCAATGTCGTCCAGCCCGCTCTGTTTTTAAGTACATCGTCCCATGACAGCACGGAAGTCAGGAGAATTAACGCCATGGCGGCAATGGCAACGGTAAATTCGGACAAATGTAAGAATCCGGAGAAAACCCAGCCTAAAACCGCGCCGATAAACAGGACGGAAAGAATTTTTTCTTTGACTTTCATCGGTCCCATTTCTTCCAAACCTTTGCGGGCGATTTCTTTATTATCCACCTCTTTAAGCTCCGGTTTGTAAAGTACGTAGGTAACAAACGGCATTAACAGTAATGCGACGAAACCCGGCACACAGGCGGCGATGAACCATTGGGTCCAGTTTACGTCGATGTGTAAAATCGGTCTCATCAATTCCAATGCCACCGCATTCGGCGCCATCGCGGTTAACGTAATATAACCCGTTGTTTTTACGACCATATAAGTGTTGAGTAGCAAATAATGACCGGCTTTGCGCGGAGATTTATCCGGCTCGGAACCGAGGGAAACGGCGATGGACTGCATGATCGGCGCCATAATACCGCCGCCCCGGGCAGTGGTTGAAGGCATTGCCGGCGAAATTAATAAGTCCAGTAACGCGTTAACGTAACCCAAACGCAAAGTCGTACTACCGAACGCGCCGATCATTTTATATGCGATACGGCGACCCAAACCGGTTTGCACGAAAGCGGCACTCATGGAGAATGCGGCGAACACCAACCAGGTCGTACCGGATTTATAACCGTCCAACACCGCAGATTGTTTCAACGCCACTTTAGCGCCGTTAACGGTTTCTTCCGGCGTGTTACCAATCATTACGGCGGCAATGGCCACCGCCGCCAATAAAATCGTCGGCGCAGGGAACGGTTTCAGGATTAAAGCGATAATGGTACCGATATAAACCCCCAGCAGATGCCAACCGATTAAAGGTAAGCCGTCAGGCGCGGGGAAAATATAGGTTAAAATCGGAAATGCCAGAATAACGGCATAACGGATGAGTTTTTTTGCGTCCATAAGGAGACTCCCACAGTTAGAAAGATGATCTTAACTAGTCATATAGTTGATTAGTTTACTCCTACTGTCAATGGGGTATTTACTTTTTTTAAGATTTTGTGATTTAGATCATAAAAGCATCAAAGTGCGGGCAAAATTTTAAAGGTTTTTCACAAAAACGCTTTTATGAGCGAGTTGCTGTCAACTTCAAAAAAACGTTGCAAAAATTGACCGCACTTTAAGTGCGTTTTGAAGCCAAACGCTAAATTCTGAAGCGTCGCGCAAAATCCGGTTCGGCGATTAAACGAAAAACGGTGGAATGAACCACCGTTTTTCGTAAAAGTGCGGGCAAAATTTTAAAGGTTTTTCACAAAAACGCTTTTATGAGCGAGTTGCTGTCAACTTCAAAAAACGTTGCAAAAATTGACCGCACTTTATTTCCGAAACGCAGCAATCTTAAAGTTCGACGCTGACATTTTCCTTCACGCGGCAACTGCAGGCCAGCACATAACCTTGCGCGATTTCTTGTTCCGTCAGATCGCCGTTGGACACAACTTCGTATTCGCCGCCGGTCACTTTGGTTTTGCACAATCCGCATAAACCGGTGCGACAGCCGGAAACCACCGGTTGTTCCTGCGCTTCCAGGGCGGCGAGTAATGTCATGCCCACCGGCACTTCCGCTTTGAGCGGTTTGGCGCCGCTGACGGTTAACGTGGTTTTCTTATCCGAACTGATTTCGCCTGCAAGCGCGGTGTTGAAGAACGCTTCGGTGAAGAATCGTTGCGGTGAACCGCCAAGTTCCAGTATCATGGTTTTCAACGCATCCATATAAGCTTGCGGGCCGCAGGTCATGACGGTGTAATCGGCGAGATTCGGCACCGCTTTGGACAGAATTTCTTTACTGATTCGACCGCTTTCAAAACCTGTCGTGGCATTCACCGAAGCGTTGAAAATCAAGTTTAAGCGCGGGTTATCGGCTTTTAATTGCGCCCATTCGGATTTAAAAATCACGTCTTCCGGCGAATGCACGCTGTGAATAACGCTGATATTGGCTTCGGGGCGGTTTTTCAACAGCCAGCGGGTCATGGACATAATCGGCGTCACACCGCTGCCTGCGCCGACTAATAAGTAATTATCCGCAATCACTTTTTGGCAGGAAAAATCGCCCATCGGGTTTGAAAACCACACTTGATCGCCTACTTTTACTTCGTTATTTAGCCAGCCTGAGCCTACGCCGCCGTCGATTTCACGCACGGTGATCGACACAAAGCGGCTTTCTCCCGGCGTGGAGGAAAGCGAATAGGCACGCGTAATGTGAGGCGTGTTCCGGATGCTGACTAAGGCATATTGCCCGGCCTGGTAAGGGTAGAAATCCTGCGCGATAAAGTTAATCGTTTTTACCTTAGGCGCTTCCCGGACGATAGAGTAAACCTGCAATTCATTGAGACATAACGGATTTTTATTTGTTTTAGCCATTTGCTTTATTCCTTTCTGGTGAGGGCGTATCGCATTACGCCCGATATGACATTCATCTTTCATTGAAGGCGTATGCGATACGCCTCTACAAACGGTTATGCGTTTTTATTGATGATGTGACCGAAATCCTGTTCGGGAGTGGTGAGCCCGCTTAAACCGAATTTCTCGTGTAATAACGCCATGACGTTGTCGTTTAAAAACGCCGGTTTGCTCGGGCCGGAATACACATTTTTCACGCCCAGAGCCAATAGCGTTAATAGCACGATGATGGCTTTTTGTTCGAACCAGGAAAGCACGATGGATAAAGGTAATTCGTTTAGGCCGATGCCTAATTTTTGCGAAAGCGTGACCGCTAACATGATGGCGGAATAGGTATCGTTACATTGGCCCGCATCCAATAAACGCGGAAGTCCGCCGTCGATAGTGCCGAAATCCAGTTTGTTGAAACGGTATTTACCGCAACCTAGGGTTAATACGGCGGTATCTTTCGGTAATGCGTAGGCTAAATCGGTGTAATAATGACGTTCTTCTTTATCGCCGTCACAACCGCCGATAACAAAAACATGGCTTAATTTGCCCGCTTTGACTAGATCAATGACTGCGTCGGACGCGTCGATTAAGGTTTTGCGCCCGAAGCCTACGGTGATTAAATGTTCTAATTCCGTATATGGGAAACCGTCGCATTCCAACGCTTTTTCGATCACTTGTGAGAAATCGTGATTTTCCAAATGGGTTACGCCCGGCCATCCCACGATATTGCGGGTGAAAATGCGGTCTGCGTAATCGCCTACATTCGGGTCGATTAAACAGTTTGACGTCATCACGATGGAGCCCGGGAATCGGGCGAATTCTTTTTGTTGATTTTGCCAGCCCGAACCGAAGTTGCCCACTAAATGTTTGTATTTCTTCAATTCCGGATAACCGTGGGCGGGCAGCATTTCGCCGTGGGTATACACGTTAATTCCTTTGCCTTCGGTTTGTTCCAATAATTCTTTTAAGTCTTTCAAATCGTGGCCGGAAATTAAAATACATTTGCCTTTCACCGGACGAACGTTTACCGTTGCCGGCACCGGATTGCCGAAATGCTCGGTTTCGCCCGCATCCAGCATAGCCATCACTTTGAAATTCATGGTGCCGATTGCCAGCGCTTTTTCCAATAATTCGTTTAAGTCGCTCGGTTGAGTGCCTAACCAAGACATAAAACCGTGATATTCCGCGTAAATATCGTTATCGAATTTATCTAACACATAGGCGTGCTCCATATAAGCCGCCGCGCCTTTTAAACCGTATAAACAAAGCAAACGTACGCCGTGGGCTTCTTCGCCGATTTCTGCGCGATCGGTATCCAGCGCGAATTGTTTTGCCTGCTGTGCCAATTGATCAACGGAAATGCCGTTTAACTCGATATTTGCCAACGGATGATCAATATTCGGGTTCGGCTCGACTTCGCTGATCGCTTTAATTAATTGGTTACGATAAATTAAAGCTTGCTGCGCATAGCCGGCGATACGTACGGAATCGAAATTCACATTGGTTAACGTTGAAAAGAATGCGCGCGGAGCGAAGGCGTCCGCTTCATGAATAATGATGTTGTGTTCACGGGCTTTTAACGCCCAGGCCGAAAGGCTGTGAAGACAAGCGATAAGTAAATCCTGAAGATCCGACGTTTCCGCCGTTTTGCCGCACATCCCCTGGGAAAAACTGCAACCGTTGCCCTTCGGCGTTACCATGGTTTGTTCACATTGCACGCAGTACATAAAATCACTCCAAATGAAATAAACGGATAAAATAAATCCTACTAAATAAGTAGGAATCTAAACGGATTGTAGAGCGTTTTAGTCGGAAATTAAAGCCACAAAACGAGAATCTGAGAGTTTATTGATCTGGATCGTGTTAACTACTTATATCGAGGTAGAAATTAAAAAGCCCTCGATTTCGAGGGCGTTAAAAGTGCGGGAAAAAAACGCAATGTTTTTTTAGCTAAGCGGTTTATTTGGCGGCAATTCTGGCCGGTTCTTTTTTCGCCGTCGCCATGGCGTTTTTCAGAATCTCCTCACGAATTTCCTTCGCGGTGACGATATCTCCGATTTGCTCAAACACATAAGCCGCCATGGTGGCGTCGTATTGTTGCCATTGATCCTTTTGCGCCAGAACTTTCTTAAACGCATCGCTGGCATGCATAAAATCATTGTTCCGTACAAACAAATAGCCCAACGCGCGTTGAATGCGGCATTGTTTGTTTTCCGGCAGATTGAGCGCGCTTTTTTCCAGCAATTTGATTAATTTACTGCTGTCCACCGGCTGCAAGCGGGTAATCTGAGCCAATAACGCATTGTTAAGTTCGGGCTCGTCTTCCACTTTTTTCAAGGTGTCGAGAGTCAGTTCGTAGGCTTTTTCATGATCGTTACAATCGATTAAACGACGAATCAGCCCTACACGCACATAGTTGTCGTTACGGCGTTTGCGCGATTGATCATCCCACCATTCCAGCAAACCGTCCACGCCATCTTCGTTCATTTTTTCATCCAGCAAACCGTCTTCGGCTTCCCGTTGCAGCACGGTGAATTCCGTATCGGAATACAGACCTTCCGCTTGTTGCAGAATGTCGTCTAATGCGCTGTAAGCTTTTGATTTGCGATAAATTTCCACCGCAAGGCGCAATACTTCGGGATTCTTCGGTGCCAGGATCAGCAAACTGTCCACCGAGCTGCGAGCCGCCGGTAATTTTTGTTGTTGTAACAAAATCCGCGTGCGCGCCAATTCCACCAGTAAATTGTCCGAACCCGCCAATTCCGTGGCTTCAATTAAATATTTGTTGGCTGAAAAATCGTCGCCCCGTTGTTGCGCCGCTTCCGCCGCTTTAATGAAATTTAAAATCGGTTCATCGGAATGTTTGGCGTTTTTACCGATTAATTTTTCCGCTTTGGAATAATCGCCTTCGTTCATGCGCATTAGCCCTTCCAGCGTTTGTTTTTGCGCTTTCATTCGTTTGCGGCGACCGAACCAACCGTAAGTGCTGTTGCTTAAACGGCAGAAACGGCTGACCAGCCATTCAACCCCGTAAATCACGGCTAAAGCGAAAACCAAGAAAATAATCAGGGTAACGATGGACAGTTCATAATTGTAATTTTCGGTCTGGATCAGCACATAGCCTTGTTTTCCCGCCAAATAGGGCCCTGCGATTAAGCCGGCGAGCAAGGCTAACATTAAAAATAAGACTCTGAACATGGTCTTGCTCCTTATGGGTTTTCAGCCGGTTTATCTTCGGCGTTATCGGCTTTCGGCTTGCTGTCTTCGGCTTTAGCGTCTTCAGCTTTCGGGGCGGTATCTTTTTCGGTTCCGGATTTTGCATCGGCCGCCTTTTCTTCGCCTTTTATTTCTTTAGCCGCCGCCTGATTGGCTTCGGTTAAGCCTTTATCGGCGGAGATCTCGATTTTTTGCACTTCCTGCGGTTTTTTGTTTAGTAATTTGTCGAGAGCGTTCAAACTGCTGAGCTGATTCGGCACATCCACATAAATGGATTGTTCCGCCAGTTCATCCACGGATTTCAGGAAATTTTTCGCCACTTCGGTTTCCGTATCGAAATAACTGCGCACCCAGGCGGCAACGGTTTCCAGGGATTGTTTGTATAATTCGTTTTGTTGACGCGGCACGGCAAGAATGGCGATTTGCAGCCGCAGACGGATATTTTCACGCAGATAAATATCCTGATTCGGCGCCAGCAACGCCTGTGTCATTTTATCCGTGCGCGGCGAAATACGAATGAAATGGTTTAAGAAAGAAGTGGCGGTTCTTTGTAGATTGTTTTTCCAGTCCGTCACGTCGTCGGAAACCTGTTCGTCCTGCGCCTGCGAACCGTCATCGCCGAAATTCACGTTCATCGCCACCAGTTCGTCTACGGAATTCGCCAGTTGCGATAAACGTTGCATGACCGCATTTTGATCCACGCTGTCTACGGATAACAATTGCTTTAAATCCGTATTAATAGCGGCGCGCACGGTTTTTGCTTCGGGTTCGGAAACTTTAGCCAGCACTTCGTCGGAAATTTTCAGCAAGGCGATGCTGGTTTCCACATCATTATCCAGCAGCAGTTTGCGTAATGCGTTGTTAAGCAGGAAATCCGCTTCGGACAGTAACCATTCGCTCGGCTGGGCGTTCATATTGCTTGCCACGTTTGTCACCTGCGTTTGCAAGGCGGATAACGCCGTTTCCTTATCCGATAGCGAGCGTTCCAGAACAGCCAGTTTTTCATCGGTTGTTTTCAGCCCGTTCACCAGTTTGGTTAACTGTTCGTTATCCTGTGCGATATTCGGCAGAGTATTTGAAGCGTTCTCAGCCGCCGTTTTTCCGATTTGGCTTTCAAGTGCGGTCAATTTTTGGTTAATTTTTTCCACTTCCTGTTGACCGAAATAATAACCGGCGCCTCCGACGCCCAAGGCCACAAGCAAAGCCAGAAAAGCTAAGCCGGCACCGCCTTTCTTCACCACGACGGTTTCTGTTTTAGGCGCGTCCGTTTTGGGTGTGCCGTTGGATGAAGTATTCATTTTTTCCTTTTCCGCCCCTTGTTCACTTTTTGAACGCTCGGTTTTGGCATACTCTTTTTTCGCTAAAATCGGCTCGTCCGCCTTGATTTCTGCGGTTGGGATGTCTTTTTTGTCGCTCATCGTGTTTCCTTATTTTTCTGCTAATTCCGCTAACATTTTCACCAATGTTGCATTATCCGCTTTTGGTGCAATCAAAATTTGCCGTTTTTGCCAACCGGCCCGTTCGGCTGATTTGGCCACCCGCCAACTTGAAGTGACTAATCGGCACTGCGTCAGCCAATCCCGTTCACCGGCCGGCACAAAATCCGTTAAACGGGTTAAAATGTCACCGCTGGTTGCGATAATCGTGTTAATCCCGGAACGCTGACATAAATTCGTTTGTTCTATGGGATCGTATTCTACGGGAACGCGTTGATAACATTCGACAATCTCAACCTGAGCCCCGCGTATCGCGGCTTGGGCGGGAAACAGTTCCCGGCCGCCGTTGCCGCGCAGAATCAGCACGGTTTTTCCCGTTAATTGCCGCATTTGCGGCAACGCCAGTAACCCTTCGCTATTTTCGTGTGCGTAGGGATAATGCACGGCTTGTTCGCTTTGTTCGCAAAAATATTCCGCCGAACTTTGCCCGACGGCAAAATAAGTTAAATCCTGACGCCAGCGGAATCCCGTATTACGCAGCGTTTCGGCGGCAAATTCCACCGCATTCGGCGAGACGGCGAAAACGAAATCGCCGGCTTTTAGCTGAGTCAGTTTATTCGGTAATTCGTTGAGTTCCCGACCGGCCGAAATGCGAAACAGCGGCATGTGCAACGCCGCTACGCCCGCTTTATTCAGCGCTTCCGTTAATTGTTCGCCGCGAGTGTCGGGGCGTGTGACCAAAACCGCCATAATTTAACCGTTGCTTAGTTTAATCGTTATACACGTCCGCCAGAATCTTGTCCGCGCCCTGGGCTAATAATTGTTCCGCGATTCGCACGCCTAAAACTTCGGCATTTTTGACCGCACTTTTCCCTTCGGCGCGAATGATTTTTGAGCCGTCCAACGCGCCGACTAGTGCGCGCAAATGTAATTCGTCGCCGTTCAGCACGGCGTAACCGCCGATAGGCACCTGACAACCGCCCTGTAGACGGTTATTCATCGCCCGTTCCGCTAAAACGCAAGCGGTGGTTTCCGCATCCGCCAGCGGCGCCAATAATTTTTGTACGCGCTCATCGCCGGTGCGGCATTCGATGCCTACGGCGCCTTGTCCGGCCGCCGGCAGCGAAATTTCCGTTTCAATAAAGGAAGCAATCCGTTCGCGCATGCCTAAACGAATCAAGCCCGCCGACGCTAGAATAACGGCGTCATAATCGCCTTTATCCAGTTTGCTCAAGCGCGTCCCCACGTTGCCGCGCAGAGATTGAACCTTTAAATCCGGTCGCAGCGTTTTCAACTGACATTGGCGGCGTAAACTCGAGGTGCCCACGATCGCACCGGGCGGTAGTTCGTGTAAAGAACGATAACGGTTCGATACGAACGCATCGCGCGGATCTTCGCGTTTACAGATAACGCTTAATCCCAAACCGGCGGGAAATTCCATCGGCACGTCTTTCATGGAATGCACGGCGATATCCGCTTCGCCGTTTAATAAAGCGTTTTCCAGCTCTTTTACAAACAACCCTTTACCGCCGATTTTTGCCAGCGGCGTGTCTAAAATGACATCGCCTTTGGTGACCATCGGCACTAACTCAACGGTTAAATCGGGATAAATTTCAGTTAAACGATCTTTCACAAAATTTGCCTGCCACAGCGCCAACGGGCTTTGACGGGTCGCAATTTTTAATTTTTCCTGGCGCATCATATCCGGATCTTATTTGGTCATAAACTGTGGTTATCCTAACATAAAATTCAGGCGAATTGTTCAACATCTTGTTTGCGATAGTTATTCAACATCCGATAATATATAGGAAAAAATCATTCAAGGAGAGTTTTGTGTCCATTCAAGATTTGGCGCGTCGTGCTGGTGTTTCTGTCGCGACGGTATCGAGAGTGTTGAATAATCAACCGTCGGTTAAACCGCAAAATAAAGAAAAGGTGCTGTCAGCGATTAAAGAACTAAATTACCAACCGAATTTGTTGGCGCGTCAGTTAAGAACGGCAAAAACGGGAATGTTGTTGGTAATGGTTTCTAATATTGCCAATCCGTTTTGCGCCGCCGTGGTGAAAGGTATTGAAAAAACGGCGGAAAAGAACGGATATCGGATTTTATTATGCAATACGGAATCGGATTTAGCCCGTTCCCGTTCCTGTTTGACATTATTGTCGGGCAAAATGGTGGATGGTGTGATTACCATGGACGCCTTGTCCGAACTGCCCGAATTGCAGAATATTATCGGTGCGTTTCCTTGGGTTCAGTGTGCGGAATACGATCCGCTTTCGGCGATTTCTTCCGTCAGCATCGATGATGTCGCCGCCTCAGAATATGTGGTGGATCAGTTGGTTAAATCCGGTAAAAAACGTATCGCTTTGATTAATCATGATCTTGCTTATCAATATGCCCAGCACCGTGAATCGGGTTATCTCAATCGGTTGAAATTTCATGGACTCGACTATTCCCGCGTTAGTTATGCGGAAAATCTGGATTATATGGCGGGTAAACAGGCGACATTTTCGTTGCTGAAAAGTGCGGTCAAACCTGATGCGATTTTTGCCATTTCCGATGTGCTTGCCGCGGGCGCTATTCAGGCGTTAACGGAATCGGGACTGAATATTCCGCAGGATGTGGCGGTTGTGGGGTTTGACGGCGTGGACATCAGTCAAATTACCGTGCCTGCCTTAACCACCGTTCAACAGCCCAGTGAACAAATCGGTATGAAAGCCGTTTCACTACTGTTGGAACAAATCCATTCCGATGTTCCTGTAAAAACCGTCCATCATTTATTGCCTTGGAAATTTGTGCGACGCCAGTCCAGTTAAATATTTTGTGATTGAGATCACAAAGTTGAAAATTTTTTCTTCTCAATAGAAATGTAATCGATTACTTTATGCTTAATTTGATTTTGTAATCGATTACTTTAGGAGGCAATATGAATATTGAAGTCAAACAACCGACATTAATCATGCCGAGATTATCTTTAATGATGTTCATGGAATTCTTTATTTGGGGTTCCTGGTCCGTCACCTTAGGGATCGTGATGACCAAATATGGTTTATCTACTATGATTGGCGATGCTTTTTCCATGGGACCGATCGCTTCGATTATTTCGCCGTTTATTTTAGGTATGCTGGTGGATAGATTTTTCCCATCGGAAAAAGTGCTGGCGGTTCTGCATTTAATCGGCGCGACAATTTTATGGTTCATTCCCGATTTCATCACCGGTCAGCAGGGCAGCACGTTGGTTTTCGCTTTATTGGCTTATATGCTTTGTTACATGCCTACCGTCGCGTTAACCAATAATATTGCTTTCCACAGTCTTACCGATAGCGAAAAATCCTTCCCGGTCATTCGAGTTTTCGGTACCATCGGTTGGATTGTTGCCGGTTTATTTATCGGACAGGCGGATCTTTCCGCTAGCCCGGCGATTTTTCAGGTAGCGGCAATTTGTTCGTTAATTTTAGGCGTGTATAGCTTTACTTTGCCGAATACGCCGCCACCGGCAAAAGGTAAACCGTTCTCTATGCGGGATTTAATGTGCGCCGATGCTATTTCATTATTTAAAATTCCGCATTTCTTGGTTTTTGCCATTTGTGCCACCTTAATTTCTATTCCGTTAGGTACTTATTACGCTTATGCGGCACCATTCCTGGATTCGGTAGGATTTGAAAAAATCGGCAGCTTAATGTCTATGGGACAAATGTCCGAAATTGTTTTCATGTTACTGATTCCGTTCTTCTTTAAACGTCTCGGCGTGAAATATATGTTGCTGACTGGGATGGTTGCCTGGTTCCTGCGTTATGCTTTTTTCGCTTTAGGTGTGAGTGACGAAATCCGCTGGGCGGTTTACTTGGGTATTTTGTTGCACGGCGTATGCTACGATTTCTTCTTCGTGGTCGGTTTTATGTATACCGATAAAGTGGCGGACGAGAAAATCCATGGACAAGCGCAAAGTCTGGTGGTGTTATTCACTTATGGTTTGGGTATGTTACTGGGTTCGCAAATTTCAGGCGGTTTATACAATAATATGTTTGCCAATAATACCGAACTTTCAACCTGGAGCACATTCTGGTGGATTCCTGCCGTAAGTGCGGTCGTAATTTCCGTTATTTTCTTCATTTTCTTTAACTATAAAGAAGATAAAAAGGAGGCATAACATGAAAACGATTAAAGGCCCCGGTTTATTTTTAGCGCAGTTTATTGATAACAAAGCGCTCTTTAACCGATTGGACAGCTTAGCGCAATGGGCGGCCGGTTTAGGATTTAAAGCCCTGCAGATTCCCTGTAACCACAAACATATTTTTGATGTGGAACTAGCGTCGCAAAGTCAGATATATTGTGATGAAGTGAAAGGGGTTTTAGCACAATACGGTTTGGTTATCAGCGAATTATCCACTCATCTGGAAGGACAACTTGTTGCCGTTCATCCAGCTTATGACACGGCTTTTGACGGGTTCGCTCCGGAACAGGTACGTGGTAACGGCGAGGCACGGCAGGCATGGGCGGTGAATGTGATTAAGCAGGCGGCGGTAGCTTCCAAACGCTTGGGGTTAAATGCTCATGCATCTTTTTCCGGCGCATTGGCGTGGCCGTATTTTTATCCTTGGCCGCCGCTCAAAGAACAATTAATTCAAACGGCCTTTGATGAACTGGCCAAACGCTGGAAACCGATTTTGGATCATTTCGACGAACAAGGTGTGGACGTTTGTTACGAATTGCATCCAGGGGAAGATTTACACGACGGTGTGACTTTCGAGCGTTTTTTAGACAAGCTTAATCATCATCCTCGTTGCAATATTCTTTATGACCCGAGTCACATGCTGTTACAAAACATGGATTATGTACAGTTTATCGATTTTTATCATGAACGTATTAAGGCCTTTCACGTGAAAGATGCGGAATTTGTGAAATCCGGCAAATCCGGTTGTTACGGCGGTTATCAGAATTGGCTGGAACGGGCGGGGCATTTCCGTTCTCTCGGTGACGGGCAAGTTGATTTTAAAGCCATTTTCTCAAAATTGACGCAATATGATTATACGGGCTGGGCGGTTCTGGAATGGGAGTGCTGTATGAAAGATTCCGCTGTCGGTGCCAAAGAAGGGGCGGAATTTATTCAAAAACATATTATTCCGGTTGCCGAAAAAAGTTTTGATAACTTTGCTGATACGGGCTATGACGGCAAACAAACCAAAATCATGTTAGGGTTGAAATAAAGGAGTGATGAATGAAAAAGATTAAAGTAGGCATTGTCGGAACGGGATTTATTGGTGTCGCCCATATCGAAGCCATTCGTCGTCTTGGTTTCGTCGATGTGATTGCGTTGGTAGAAAGCAATCAGGAATTAGCGGATAAAAAAGCGAAAGAACTGAATATTCCGCTGGCTTATGACAACATAGATAAATTATTGGCGAACCCGGATATTCAGGTGGTACATAATTGCACACCGAATCATGTGCATTTTGACATCAACAAAAAAATTATGCTGGCGGGGAAACATGTTTTCTCGGAAAAACCCCTTTGCCTCACCTCGCAGGAAGCGGATGAGTTGGTGGCATTGGCGGAAAAACAAGGGGTGGTCACCGGTGTAGGTTTTGTTTATCGCAATTTCGCTATGGTGCAGCAAGCGGCGGATATGGTGCGCGATCAGAAAATTGGTCGGGTATTTGCTGTGAACGGACATTATCTGCAGGACTGGATGCTGCTTGAAACCGATTATAACTGGCGGGTGGATCCGAAAGTCGGCGGCAAATCCCGAACTGTGGCGGATATCGGCTCTCACTGGTGTGATACGGTACAGTTCGTTACGGGCAAAAAAATTAAGGAAGTTTGTGCCGATATGAGTATTGTGTATCCGACTCGCAAAGCCAGTAAACTAGTGGAAAGTTTTGCCTCGGCGGATGCAGATTCGGCATACGAATTAAAGCCGGTGGAAACGGAGGATTATGCGTCTGTTTTAGTGCGATTCGAAGACGGTTCCAAAGGATCCTTTACGGTTTCGCAAATCACCGCGGGGCATAAAAATGATCTGCTCTTTGATTTAAGCGGCAGCGAAAAATCCCTGCATTGGGAACAGGAAAATCCGCAATATTTAAAAATCGGTTACCGCCAACAGGCGAATCGGATTTTATGCGACGATCCGAGTTTGGTGAATCCGTCTGTGCGTGATTATAACCATTTTCCCGGCGGTCATATCGAAGGGTGGCCGGATGCCTTTAAAAATATGATATTAGCGTTTTATACCTTCATCGCGGAAGGCAAAAATCCACGAAAAGACGAGGCAAAATTCGCGATGTTCAAAGACGGCGCTCAAATCGTACATATCATCGACGCCATCATTGACAGCGCACAACAAGGAAAATGGGTCGTGGTGAAATAATTTTCGCTACGATAGCAATATAAAGTGCGGTCAAAAAAATCAATGTTTTTTTAACCGCACTTTCCTTGATTTTCGTCAAGGGATAAATTTGCTAATTCTGAGAAAAGTGCTAGAGTATTGCCGACTCCTCATTTACACAGGTAAGCTTTATTGAAGTACGATCTTGAGTTTGCCAAGAAGCAGGTTGCTGATTTGGAACGGTTTCGCTTCTTTCGGGCGTTATCCGGAACAACGGACGAATTCCGTTACGTTTTTCAGCTCATCGCTTTGCTTCTGCACGCCAATCATCCGAATTTGCCCGGGTTCGTCGCCAACGCGCCCACGGGAATTGCTGACTTCAAATTAACCGATTATCAGCGCCATTATTTACACGAGCTGCTGGCGCAATCGCCCGACGTTCAATTCTCTCAGATTTTTGAGCGCACTTCCCACGCTATCGACGGCGTTTATGTGATGGGCAGCATTGCTTCCATCGCGCAAACGTCTTCGTCGGATTTGGATATTTGGGTGTGCCTGCGAAACGGCTTGAAAGCCCGCGAGCGGGAAAAATTGCAGCAAAAAGCGACCGCACTTCAGAACTGGGCGAAGCAGTTTGAAGTGGATGTCAATCTGTTTCTGATGGATCAAAACCGCTTCCGTAATTTTCAGTCGTCCGGCGTGATGACGGAAGAAAATTGCGGCTCGGCGCAATATATGCTGTTACTGGACGAATTTTACCGTTCGGCAATCCGGCTGGCGGGCAAGCCGCTATTGTGGCTGCATTTGCTGGTGGAAGACGAGAAAAATTATGAATCGGAAGTGGAAGATTTAATCCGCCGCGACGAAATCGATCCGCAGGAATGGGTGGATTTCGGCGGGTTAAGCAAATTTTCCGCCAATGAATATTTCGGCGCCGGTTTGTGGCAGCTGTATAAAGGGATTGACGCGCCTTACAAATCGGTGATCAAGATCCTGTTATTGGAAGAATATTCCTGGGAATATCCGAACACGCGGCTGATTGCCTCGGATTTTAAATTCCATTTATTGATGGATCACACCGAAGATCATCATTTTGACCCTTATCTTGAAATGCTCGAGCGGGTGACGAATTATTTAACCTACCGTAAGGATTTCAAACGGTTGGAAGACGTGCGCCGTTGTTTTTATCTGAAATCGACGGAAGACTGGTGGTATCATAGCGAATCCAATTGGCGGATGGAGCTGATTAACCGGTTGGCGCAGGATTGGGGTTGGTCGAAAGAAACGATTCAGGATTTGAATCTGCGTCCGTTCTGGAAAATCAAACGGGTGAAACAATCTTACGGCAAATTAATGCAAATGCTGATGATCAGTTATCGCAATCTGATCGATTTTGCCCGCAAGCACCACGTGGATGCCAATATCGTGCCGCAGGATATCAGTATTCTCACCCGGAAAATTTATACCGCTTTTGAAGAACTGCCGGGCAAAGTTTTGCTGATAAATCCGCAGATTTCCACGGATTTGTCGGAGCCTTATCTTACATTCGTTGAAGTCACCGCAACGGATCGCCCGGTGAAAAAAGGTTGGTACATGCTGAATCAGGCGCCTGAAATTTCGGGATTCAGCCATCCGCGTTACACGGAATACAGCGCAACCCTGCACAAACTGGTGGCGTCGGTGTATTTCAACGGATTGCTCACGCCGAACACTCAGTTATACATTCAAAGCCCGAACGTCAGCTTATCGACGTTACAGGAATTTATTACCAATCTGGCGGAAACGCTGCCCGTTCGCGTCCCGCCGCCGACCAATGACGATTTACATCATCCTTGCGAAATTCGCCAGTTGATGGTGGCGATTAATCTCAGCTGCGATCCGACCAGACAACTGACGGACAGCAAAACGCCGATTCAGCAAAGCGACTTGTTCAGCTTCGGCACGGAACAGCAGAATCTGGTGGGTTCCATCGATTTTATTTACCGCAATTTGTGGAATGAAATCCGCACTCTGCATTTTGAAGGACCGAATGCGATTCTGATGGCGTTAAAAGTGTTATCCAACAAAATTCATCACGGTTCGACCGCACTTGCCGATATTGCAGTGTACAGTTACAGCCGGCATTACCGGCGTTCTCTGGCCAATATTGTGACCGCTCTAATCAAAAAATGTATCGACATCCAATTGGGCATCAACCAACCTTCAAACACCCAAAGCATGTTGCGGGTGGCGGGGAAAAACTGGCAGTTCTTTTTTGAAGAACGCGGCATTAGCCTGCAGGAATTACCGGAAAGTCAGGTTCTGCCGGAAAATAATCTGGATGAGGAATTGCAGGCGGAAATCAATGAAAACGACAACGTTTTGCCTGTTCAGAGCGAACAGAATCCGCCGGAGAAATTACAATATCCGGCGGAAATCGACAGTTTTGCCAGTGAAGGTTTTTTACAATTTTTCTTTGAAGACAATAACGATGACACCTTCAATGTGTACATTCTGGACGAAAAGAATCACATCGAAATTTATCATCGTTGTGACGGTGAAAAAGAACAAAAAATCAACGAAATCAATCACATTTATACTAATGCGGATTCTTCCGGCAACAATCCGTACGGGATTATCCAACGGAATTTTAATTATCCGCAGTTTTACCGGATTATTCACAACCGCTATTACGAAGGCAGTAACCCGCCGGTTCATATCGTACCGTTCCAACGCCAGGCAAAATATACGTAATGCCGGTTTTCCGGCGAAACCCGCATTTTATTCGCAACGTTTGGAAGGTTTGTTTCGCTTAGCGTAAAGTGCGGTCAAAAAGCGTTGCTTTTTGTGACCGCACTTTACGGAAATCTCCCGGTCGCGGGGCGGTTCGCTAGATCATCACCACAGATTGGTCTATAATTCATCAAATTACAGGAAACGGGTACCGAAGATGACAGAAAAAACGAAAGTGCTATTGATTGACGATCATCCGTTAATGCGTCGCGGAATCAAGCAACTTATTGAATTAGATGAGATTTTTGAAGTAATCGGCGACGCGGGAAACGGCAACGACGGAATCAGTTTAGCCCTGCAGCTTGACCCCGATTTAATCGTGTTGGATCTCAATATGAAAGGGTTGTCGGGACTGGATACGCTGAAAGCGTTGCGCAACGAAGGCGTAGACGCGCGTATCGTGATTCTCACCGTATCCGACGCTAAAAACGATATTTTCGCGTTAGTCGACGCCGGCGCCGACGGTTATTTACTGAAAGATACGGAGCCGGATGTTCTGCTTGCTCAGTTAAAACGCATTGCCGGCGGCGAAGTGGTGCTAAGCGACAGCATCAAAGATTTGCTGCTTGAGCGTCATTCCAGCAAAGATCCGATTTATTCCCTCACCGACCGTGAAATGGACGTGTTGCAGCAAATCGCCACCGGTTTATCCAACAAACAAATTGCCGGCAAATTATTTATTTCGGAAGAAACGGTGAAAGTCCATATTCGCAATCTGTTGCGCAAATTAAATGTCCATTCGCGGGTTGCCGCCACCGTGCTTTACTTGGAGCACAAGGGCAATTAATTCCTCTTTGGCAAAAAGCACATTGAGAAATGTGCTTTTTTCTTGCCTGAAATAAAGAAAAAACTTGGATTTCACCGTAATTTGACGATAAAAGTGCGGGCACAAAAAGCAACGCTTTTTGAACGTTGGCTTTGCCAACGGTGGCGAAGCCATAAGTAATCGCACTGGCGATTACGCATAAAAAAAGCGACGTTTTTTGAACCCGGCTTTTGCGCCCGGTTTCTAAGGAAACAAATCCTTCGAATAAACCGCCGAGAATTTTATCATCAAGGAGAAATACCATCAGGTTGCGCTCGAAACGGCGTAACTTGAACAATCCGCATTCAACCATTAGAATAGGTCGAAATCGCATTGTTATCATCGGAATATTTATGACGTTTTTTACTCGTTTTGCCGCCTTTATTGCGGGTTTGACCGTTTTTTTGTGTCCGCACGCCGTGCTGGCCGAAGAGCCGGACACCGCAACCGACACGGAAACTCCCGCTACGGAAGACCCCGCCGAAGTTCCGGCGGCGGAAGAGACGGCATCCGCCGCGAAAGTGGATGTTCGGGTAGACGGCATTCGGGATTCCCGCTTAAGCGAAAACGTGCGCATTTATCTCGACGCCATGGATAAAAACGAGGCGGACGGTTCGGAGCGTCATCAATATTTGTTACGGGAAAATATCGCCAAAGCTTTACGGGTTTTCGGTTATTACAACAGTAAGATTTATTTCGATTTACAACCCCGGGCGGGCAAAAAGGATTTATTGATTGCCTCCGTGGATGTGGGCGAACCGGTGCGGATTGACGGCACCGATATTGAAATCTCGGGCGAAGCCGCCGAGGACGAAGCTTTTCAGAAATTGAGCCGAAACGTGCCGCAAAAAGGCGCGGTGCTGGAACACGAAGCCTATGACGATTACAAAAGTTCGCTGGAAAAGTTAGCCCGTCAGCGCGGGTATTTCGATGCGGATTTTCCGGTGCACGAATTACAGGTGATGCCTTCGATCAATCAAGGTTGGTGGCATTTGGTGTTTAACAGCGGACAACGTTATCATTACGGTGAAATTTCTTTCCGGGGTTCCCAAATCCGCGAAGATTATTTGCGCAACATCTTAAAAATCAAATCCGGCGATCCTTATCTAATTAACGATGTTTCCGGCATGACCAGCGATTATTCGTCCTCCAATTGGTTTCAGTCGGTGCTGGTGAAGCCTACCCTGCACGAGGACAGCAAATTGGTGGATCTCGAAGTTTTGCTGCGTCCGCGGAAAAAAAACAGCATGGAATTGGGAATCGGTTACGGTTCGGATTCCGGTCCGCACACTCAAATCGGTTGGACTCGCCCGTGGATTAACAGTCGCGGACACAGCCTGCGTTCAAATCTGTATCTTTCTTCGCCGAAGCAAAATTTCGAAGCGACTTACAAAATGCCGTTATTAAAAAATCCGCTGAATTATTATTACGAATTTTCCACGGGTTTTGAACACGAAGACGACACCGAAACCGACACAAAATCCACCGCGGCAACCGTTGCCGCCTTGCGCTTCTGGAATCATCCCACGGGCTGGCAGTATTCCACCGGTTTGCGCGCCCGTTACGATAAATTCACCCAAGCGGATGTGAATGAAAACACCTTGTTGATTTATCCTACCGCTACGGTCAGTCGCTCCCGCATCAGCGGCGGCGCTTTCGCCAGACGGGCGGATATAATCAGTGCGACGGTGGATCTCGGACGTAAAATGTGGGCGTCGGACGTAGATTTCTTCCGCATTCGCGCCAATGCGGGCTGGATTAAAACTTTCGCCACCAATCACCGTTTTTTAACCCGCGGCGATATCGGTTATCTGCATACCAACGAATTTCACCGAATTCCGCCTGCATTGCGGTTCTTCGCCGGCGGCGATCGCAGCGTACGCGGTTACGGTTACAAAAAAATTGCGCCGAAAGATCAGCGCAACGGCAAATTATTAGGCGGTTCCCGTTTAGTGACGGGCACGCTGGAATATCAATATCAGGTGGTGAAAGACTGGTGGGCGGCCACATTTTTTGACGCAGGCTTCGCCGCCAATACATTCAGCACCGACGAATTGCGTTACGGCGCGGGCGTAGGCGTGCGTTGGGCGTCGCCGGTCGGACCGATAAAATTCGACATCGCCACTCCGGTGCGGGATAAGGATGACAGTAAAAACATCCAATTTTACATAGGTTTGGGCACGGAATTGTAGGACGGATAAATGACAGAACAGGAACAAAAACCGGCGCAAAGTGCGGTCAAAAAACGCGAAGTTTTTACAGCCCGCAAACCGTCCCGCATCCGCAAAATTCTCTGCCGCTCGTTACTTGCGACGGCCCTGTTGGCGGGATTGATCGTCGCCGGCCTGTCCGCCGTTGTCGGAACCGAAAGCGGCACCAAGTGGGCGTTGGGTCTGGCGGATAAATGGCTGGACGGATTAACCGTCGGTGAAGTAAGCGGTCGGTTACAGCAAGGATTAACGCTTAAAAATACGGCGTTCAGTACGGACGGCGTGGATGTGCGCGTGCCTTACGCTCATCTTCGACTGGACTTCGGTTGTTTGCTGCGACGTGAAATTTGCGTGGAGGACATTCAAATCCGCCAAACGCAGGTTACCGTCAATACCGATTTAATTCCGCCGTCGCAAGAAGAGCCGGAAGCGGAATCCGGTCCGCCGGAACGTCTGAATTTGCCGATTTCCGTCACGGTGAAAAATATCGGCATAGACGAAACCTCCGTGGCGATTGACAATAACCGTTTATCGCTGGCGCATTTCAAAAGTGCGGTCAGTTTAAACGGTAAAAACGGATTAACCCTGGCGCCGACTGTGCTTGAGGGCTTTAGTTTCCGTACAACGACAACGGCGAAAGAACAGGCGGAGCAAGCCAAACGCGAAGCGGATCAGGCGGCGGAAAAGGCTCAACCTATGGACTGGGCGGCGTTGGAACGGACGCTGACACCGGCATTTCTGGGCGAGCTAAACGAAATTATTTTACCTTTCGATATTCATATAACGGATATTGAAGGCAAAGATTGGTCTTACGAAGCCCGCCAGGATGACGTAATCACGCAAAATATCCGAATTCCCGAACTGCGTATCCAGGCGGATGCCACAGGCTACGATGTGGCATTGCAAACCTTTTCTGTCAACAGTTCTCTGGGCACGCTGAACGGTAGCGGCAAGATGCAATTAAACGGTGAAATGCCCGTGGATTTCCGCATTCATTCCGATGTGGAACCGATAATTTCGGATAAACAAACCCTTTTGCCGAAAAGTACTTTGGAGCTGACGTTATCGGGCGCGCTTAAAAATGTCACCGCACTGACATTAAATACCACGGGCGGATTAAATGCCGCTTTGGTCGGTCAGGTTGAGTTGGCGAAAAACAAAATGCCGTTATCTTTACAGTTAACCGGTGATGCCGCGCAATATCCGTTCAGCGCGACCGACCCGCTAAAACTCAGCCATGTGAATTTACATGTGACGGGCGATCTGCTGGATTATCGCGCCACACTCAGCGCGCAGGCGGAAGGCATGGGCGTGCCGCATACTCGCTTGGATTTCGCCGGCAGCGGCAAACTGTATGAAGCGACGATTGAAAAATTGCAACTGAACGCATTGGACGGTTCTCTGAATGCTAACGGTAACGCCGCTTGGAAAGACGGCGTAAGCTGGCAAGGCGCGGTGGATTTAAGCAAAATTAATGTGGGAAACTATGTTAAATCCTTTCCTGCCGTATTATCAGGCAAACTGTCCTCCGACGGTCAGGTGAACGGCGAAAACTGGCGAATCAATGTGCCTGAATTGGATATTAACGGTATGGTTAGCAAACGCCCGCTTGCGTTAACGGGGAAACTGACCTCCAGTCAAAGCGAATTGCTGAATTTATCGGATTTACGTCTCACTTACGGTGAGAATAAGATTACCGCTAAAGGTATATTAAGCGAAAAATCCGATTTCAGACTGGATATTAACGCGCCGGATTTGCGCGGTTTGGTGCCGGATCTTTCCGCTTCTCTGAACGGTAAAGTCGCTTTAACCGGGCGAATGACGGCGCCGGATTTAGAAGCGGATTTAACCGGCGGACAAATTCAGTTTCAGGATTTACATCTCGCCGCTCTTAAGGTCAAAAGTAAAATCAATTCCGAGCCGATGATGCAGGGCAATGCCGATATTGCGCTGGACGGATTCCGTTACGGTGATGGCGTTCGGTTAAATCATGCGACACTGACTATCAAAGGCAATGAAAAAAATCACGAACTGCATTTGCACTCGCAGGGCGAGCCGGTGGCGGCGAATCTTGATTTAGCAGGAAATTTTGACCGCACTTCGCAGGTTTGGAAAGGCGTGATTCATCAGACCGATATTCACTCGCCGGTGGGCGAATTCAAAAATAATCAGTTACATGTGACTTATGATAACAAAGCGGTTAACGCTAATGTTTCCGCTCACTGCTGGATAAATCCCGATATTGAATTGTGTTTCCCGAAAGCTTTCAACGCCGGCAAAAACGGTGATATCGCCTTTGATTTGAAAAAGTTAGATTTGAACTTGGTGAATAAATTAACCGGAAATGAGATGCTGAAAGGGCATTTGCGCAGTCAAGGCAACGTGGCGTGGTTTACGGATAAACCGCTGAAATTGGACGTGAAACTGGACGGCAATAACATTAATGTAGCGCAAAAGCTGGATTACCGCACCTTTAAGCTTGGCATTCCCAAACTCAGTCTGACCGCCAAAATGGAAAACAACAATCTGAATGCCGTATCGGATATTCAGTTGCAAAATCAAGGCGGCCTGACCGCCAATCTAGCTATTCAGGATGTGGCGCTAGGGCGGAAATTGGGCGGCGATTTGAATATTCATCGTTTGAATCTGAATTTGGTGAATCAACTGTTATCTAATGGCGAAAATGTGTCCGGCGATGTAAATGCCAATCTGAAATTTGCCGGCAATCTGGATAAGCCGCTGCTTAACGGCGATTTTCGCATTAACCGAATTAATGCGGTGGTGAATGCTATGCCGTTTAGAGTCAATAACGGCGAACTTGCTCTGCAATTCCACGGCAACCGTTCCACCTTAAACGGCTATATTCAAACGCCGGAAAGCCGTTTGGATTTGGACGGCGACGCCGACTGGGCAAGCCTGGAAAACTGGCGCACCAGAGTGCATGCCGAGGCAAAGAATTTTTATCTGAATATTCCTTCTATGGCGAAATTAAAAGTTAGCCCGAACGTGGAAATGAAAGCCGGCCCGACCTTGTTGGAGCTCACCGGTTTAGTAGATATTCCGTGGGGTCGCATTGCTATTGAAAGTTTGCCGGAAAGCGCGGTTTCCGTCAGCAGTGACGAAGTGATTCTGGACGACAGAACTTCGCGCGCCAAATTAACCTATATTCCCGCCGAAACCAAAGACGGCATGGCCATCCGTTCCGATTTGAAAATTCATATCGGCGATGATGTAAATATTAATGCTTACGGCTTGAACAGTCAGCTGGAAGGTTTATTGGTAGTGAAGCAGGCGAAAGGCGCGCTGGGTTTATACGGCGGTATTGATTTAAAACGCGGACGTTACGCGTCGTTCGGGCAGGATTTGCTGATTCGCAAAGGCTTAATCACTTTTTCCGGATTACCGTCACAACCCATGTTAAACATTGAGGCCATTCGTAATCCGGAAGCCATGGAAGATAGTAAAATTACCGCGGGAATTAAAGTTATCGGCCTGGCGGACGCGCCGGAAGTGACGGTATTTTCCGAACCGAGCATGCCGCAAGATCAAGCGTTATCCTACATTTTGACCGGTCGTTCGCTGGAAAACAGCGGGGAAGCCGGTTCGGGCGGATCCATCGGTGCCGCATTATTGGGCATGGGATTGGCGAAAAGCGGTAAAGTTGTCGGTAATATCGGCGAAACTTTCGGTATTTCCGATTTGAACGTTGGTACGGCCGGCGTGGGTGATAGCTCCAAAGTCGTGGTCAGCGGCAATTTAACTAAAGATTTACAGATAAAATACGGCGTGGGATTATTTGACGGCTTGGCGGAAGTGACATTACGTTATAGACTATTACCGCGACTTTATCTGCAATCCGTTTCGGGCGTGAACCAAGCCTTTGATTTGTTATATCAGTTTGAATTCTAAGGGAATAACATGAACTATGAAAATTTAATGAAAAAAGCGACCGCACTTTCCTTAGAAAACGACAGGCATATCCGTGAAATTGCCGCTATCGATTTGGGCTCAAACAGCTTTCACATGATTGTAGCGCGAATTGTGAACGGCTCCATTCAGATTTTATCCCGTCTCAAACAAAAAGTGCAGCTTGCCAAAGGATTGGACAAAAACGGCATCCTCGATCAGGAAGCCATTACCCGCGGCGTGAATTGTCTGGCGTTATTCGGCGAACGATTGCAGGGATTTAAACCCGAAAACGTCAATGTAGTAGGCACTTACACGTTACGAAGTGCGGTCAATAATGACGAGTTTTTACGCCAGGCAAAAGCGGTTTTTCCTTACCCGATTAACATTATTTCCGGCGAAACCGAAGCGCATATGATTTACGCCGGCGTTTCGCATACCCAACCGGAAAGCGGACGCAAATTCGTGATCGACATCGGCGGCGGTTCTACGGAAATGATTATCGGCGACAACTTTACCCCGATTATCGCCCGCAGCCGCGATATGGGCTGTGTGAGTTTTGCCAAGCACTTTTTCCCGAAGGGTGAAATCACGCCCGAAGCCTTCGAACGGGCGCGCCGCACCGCTTTAGCGCGCATTGCGGATTTGGCGGAATGCTATCAGGCTTTGGGTTGGCAGCATGTATTGGGATCTTCCGGCACCATTAAAACCGTTCATCAGGTTATTGCGGCGAATCTCGATCCCGACGGCGTGATTACGGCGGGACGGCTGGATTTTTTGATTGAGCGCGTGCTGAAATTCGAACGTTTTGACGAATTAAAAATAGCGGGCTTAAATGACGAACGCGCCGATGTTTTCGTGCCCGGACTGGCGATTCTGAGCGCCATTTTCGACACCTTCAATATCGTGCAAATGCGTTATTCCGACGGCGCATTGCGTGAAGGCGTGATGTACGGCCTCGATCAGAATTTTCAGGTGATGAACATTCGCCAGCGCACGGCGGAAGGACTGGCGGAACAATTTAACATCGACCGCTTACAGGCGGAACGGGTGAGTAAATCCGTCGTACAGCTGGCGCAACAGTTCCATGAATGGCAAGCCTCGGAATTTGCCGACGAAATGCAGGAAATCATTCTTTGGGCGGCGTTACTGCACGAAGTGGGCATTGTGATTAATCACAAAAATATGCACCGCCATTCCGCCTATATTCTGGCCAATATGGAATTGCCGGGATTCGATCGGGAACAGCAGCGTTTGTTGGCAACCTTGGTACGCCATCAGCAAAACGCTTTTCACAGCGATGAAATCGGACAATTCGCCCGCTACACGCCGTTGGACGTGCTGTCGGCGATTCGTTTGCTGCGTTTGGCTATTTTACTGAACAAATCCCGCCAGGCGACGGAAACCGCAGAAAAAATCTCGCTCAAAACCGACCGCACTTTATGGCAGCTGGAATTTGAACCCGCCTATCTAACCCGCAATCCGCTGGTTCGGCAGGATTTGAAACTGGAACAGAAAAATCTTATCGAAATCGGCTTGGAATTAAACGTCCAGTGATTTTGCTCGCCGCAAAAAGTGCGGGAAAAAAACGGCATGTTTTTACAAACCCGAAAAACGTCGGGCATAAAAAAACGTTGAAAAATTTGACCGCACTTTTGTTGTGCGGTCAGCGGTTTTTCGGATTATTTTTCAAAAAAGACTTTTTTCAGCGCCATTTCCAGTCCGCGGAACTCAGCCAAGCCTTTTAAACGGCCGATTGCCGAATAACCCGGATTGGTTTTTTTCTTCAGATCATCAAGCATTTGATGACCGTGATCCGGCCGCATCGGGATTAAACGAGTTTCGCCGTTTGCTTTGCGACGGTATTCTTCCGTCAATAAGGCTTTTACCACATTAAACATGTCCACGTCGCCCTGTAAATGCGAGGCTTCATGGAAGGTTAACGGATTTTCTTCGCGACAGGTAGAACGTAAATGCGCGAAATAAATGCGGTCGCCGAATTTTTCGGTCATTTTGACTAAGTCATTGTCCGCTCGAACGCCGTAAGAACCGGTACACATGGTGAATCCGTTTGCCGGTAAATCGCAGGTATCCACATACCATTGCATATCTTCAATAGTTGAAACGATTCGCGGTAAACCTAAAATCGGCCGCGGAGGGTCGTCGGGATGAACCGCCATTTTTATGCCGACTTCCTGTGCCACGGGAATAATTTCATTGAGAAAATAAGCCAGGTGGGTGCGGAATTTTTCCGGCGAAATATCTTTGTAGCGATCCAGTTGGCCTTGGAATTCCTCTAAGGTGTAACCTTCTTCCGCACCGGGTAAACCGGCGATAATGTTGTCGGTTAATTGCTTAATTTCCGCATCCGACATTTTTTCAAAATACGCTTGAGCCTGTTTTTGTTCTTTTGCGGTATAAATTTGTTCCGCTCCGGGACGTTTTAAAATATGCAATTCGAATGCGGCAAAAGCGATTTGATCAAATCGCAGCGCTTTTGAGCCGTCCGGTAATTCATAAGCCAGATCGGTGCGGGTCCAGTCCAGTACCGGCATGAAGTTGTAACAAACGGTATCAATACCGCATTGCGCCAGATTGCGTAAGGTTTGCTTATAATTCTCAATCCAGGTTTTGTAATTGCCCGTTTGGGTTTTAATTTCTTCGTGAACCGGTACGCTTTCCACCACCGACCAGGTTAAGCCGGCGGCCTCGATAATCGCTTTGCGTTTTTCAATTTCTTCCACCGTCCAGATTTGTCCGTTCGGAATGTGATGCAGCGCATTCACAATGCCGGTTGCGCCCGCCTGACGAATATCGGCTAAAGAGACGGGATCGTTCGGTCCGTACCAACGCCATGTTTGTTCCATAAAAACTCCTTATTTAATCATTTAGTTAAAGGCCGACCACCACAGGATTCACGCTAAACAGGAAGCCGTCAAAGTCAGGATCTTCAATGTCGGATAACTCGAATAACTTTTGTTTTACGTTTTCCAAGTGCTGCCACATCGCTTTTTTCGCGAGTGCCGGGTTTTTTCGTTGAATACCGTTTAAAATATTCTGATGATCCTGAAGCCAGGATTTACGGTATTCCCGATCGCTAATATGGGCGTGTAACCCTTGCCACATGGATGACTTGGTCCGATATTTCCAGAGATCCTTTTGTAATTTAATCAGAATTTCGTTTTGTGTGATTTCGGCGATCGCACTGTGAAATTCCTCATCGGCGGTATAATCTTTGTCGTCTTCGGCTAATTTCATCCGCTCTTTATTTAAGATTTCTTTCAATCTCAAAATATCGTTACGAGTCGCTTGAATGGCGGCAAATTCCGCAATACCGCTTTCTAATAATTGTCTTGCCTGTAAAAGCTCAAACGGGCCGACATCTTCATAAGATTCATCCTGATTTTCCGCAGAAGTCAGAGGCATGTTGATAACGTATACGCCCGAACCTTTACGCACTTCCACTAAATTTTCCAATTCAAGCATAATGATAGCTTCGCGAACCACGGTGCGACTAACATTCATTTTTTCTGCAAGATCTCGCTCAGGCGGCAATCTGTCACCAATCCGGTAAAGACCATCAATTAATTCTTGTTTCAATATTGACCCAATTTTTTTATATGAGCGTAATTCTGCATTTTCAGCCATAATTAAATCTCTTTGATCTCTGCTAAACTTAATTCGGTACCTTTTTTAAATTCCGTTCCATTAACAATTAATTGTCTCGTTTCATTCGTCGGCAAAGTTAATTTTATTACTTGATAAGCCGGTTTCCAATGACCTTGTTTTTGAATATCCAGATAAATCGCTTCTTGTGTACTGCGCAATGTGATGTTTAATTGCAGATATTCGCCATTTTTATATCCGTAGGTCAAACCGTCATCATCATAAATTGACGTTTGAATTTCACCGCTTTGTTTTAACGGATAGATCGCAAGTTCCCGGATTGTATCCGCCTGCGGGTTGCTGTAAGCCATACGTCCGGACATTGGAATCACAGCGCCCGCTTTTACAAATAATGGAATACGTTCCAACGGTGCGCCGACATAAATTGTCTGACCCGCCTGATAATAAGTTTGATCGTAAAAATCATACCAACCCGCATTATTTTGCGGTAAGTAAACTTCACGCTGACGTTGTCCTTTTTCTACCACGGAAGCGATAAGCAAATCTTTACCGAATAAGTAATCGTCCGTTTCCGCATAAGTATTGGCATCATTTTCGTGATCCAAGAAGGTTGGACGCAACATCGGCTCAAGTTCTTTATGTGACAGCCAGAAAATGTTGTAGATATAAGGCATTAATTTATAACGAAGTTTGATCGTATCACGAATGATATTGGTCACTTCAGGGTACATCCAAGGTTCGTTTACGGTTTTGTCATCATTCCACGAATGGATGGTAAAACGCGGGTGGAAAATTCCGTTTTGAACCCAACGAACGAATAATTCGGGTTCCGGTTTATCGCCTGAAAAACCGCCCACATCATGGCCGACATTGTATAAGCCCGATAAGCTCATGCCTAATCCCATACGAATGTTATAACGCAGAGTGGTCCAGTTTGTACGATTATCTCCCGACCAGGTTTGTACGTAACGGTTCATACCCGAACAACCGGAACGGGAAATCAGATACGGACGTTCGTTCGGCGCAAACTCTTTTTGCGCTTCATAAGAGGCTTTCATCATTAATAGCGGATGTAACGCACGAATTAATTTAATTGGAATTTCTTTCCCGAAACCGACGCATTTCGCATAATCATCCCAAATTTCATATTCGTTATTGTCGTTCCATGTGGATCCGATACCGCGTTCTAAAAGCTGTTCTTTAACGTTATCTTTCCACCATTGAATGGTTGCCGGGTTGGTAAAGTCCAGATGCGAGCCTTCGTCATCCCAGAATACCGAACGCTCGGGTAAATTACTTTCGGAATCCTTAATAAATAAGCCTAGATTTTGCGCTTCCTTATAACGGGGATGATCTTGCAGCATACAAGGTTTGATATTTGCCGCTAAATGCATGCCCGCTTGGCGGAAATGAGCGGACATTTTCAACGGTTCCGGAATTTTATCGTAGTTCCAGTTAAACACGTAACGTTTGCCGTTAATGGAGGTGTAACCTGATGATAATTGGAAGGAATCACAAGGAATGTCATGTCGTTTGCACAAATCCACGAATTTTTTAAGTTGCTCCTGCGCATCGTCGGCATCCGTATAACTCATGGTGGAACCGCTATAACCCAGCCCCCAGCGCGGTCCGAAGATCGTACCGCCGGTCAGTGCGGTGTATTTTTTGGTGACTTCCAGGGTGCTTGGGCCGAGAATAACGTAATAGTCCATGTCCCCGTCTTCCGCACGATAACTTTTATAAGCAATGTGATAATTATCCAGTTCGTTGCCTAAATCAAACCAGCATTGAGCGAGATTATCGTAATAAATGCCGTAGCTGACATCGTTTTTATGCGTAATATAAAACGGTACGTGTTTATAAAGCGGATCGGTTTTTTCCGCATTGTAGCCCATGGCATCGAGATTTCGCATTTCAAAGCGACGACCTTTGCGATTTAAATCGCCGGTTTTTTCACCTAAACCGTAGCAATTTTCATCAAGGCTGCGGTTGATGAAATGTGCGATTTTATGGTTACTCACGCCAAACTGATAGGCGCCGGTCTTGCGTTCCTGAAATAACGGCAACCAGTGCCCGTTTTTATTGTATTGCCATTCGAGAGCGAGCGGCCGGTGAATGCGGACTTTTAATTTTTCCGTCGTTATCTCGATGACATCGCCATCTGATTTGAATTGATAGCTTGGCAAAGAGAAACCGTCCGTTGAAATACGTTGGCGACCTTCAAACGGCACGTCGTCCCGATTCGGCGAAATCGCCCAAGTGCGGTCTAATTTGAACGAGTTTTTTTGAGTAAACGCGACACGAATGATGTCCTGTTCCAACACGTAAAGGTGCAGCACATAATCACGTTCGCATTGAATATCAACGCGATTGCCTTCTTGTTTTAAAAACGTCGCTTGTTTTAATGTTTTCATTTAAATCCGTCCTTTAATAACCGAGTAATGTTTGCGGCAACCACAAGCTTAATTGCGGCACAAATGTCACAATAAACAGCGTTAAAATTAATACGGCATAAAACGGAAGTAACGGTTTGATGACTTTATCAATTTTCACTCCCGCCACCGAGCAGCCTACGAATAAGGTGGAGCCTACGGGCGGCGTACAAATACCAATGGATAAGTTAAATGTCATTAAGATGCCGAAATGCACGGGATCCATGCCTAATTCCGTCACAATCGGTAAGAAAATCGGTGTAAAAATCAATAACGCAGGCGTCATATCCATAAAGGTACCGACGATGAGTAAAATGATATTGATAATCAAGAGGATGACGATTGGGTTGTCTGAAATGTTGAGCAACGCATCACTAATTGTGTAAGGAATATCCGCATTCGCCATTGCCCAGGACATGCCCATTGACGCACCGATTAATAACAACACGATAGAGGTTGTCACCATTGCGTCTAAAATGATTGAAGGTAATTCTTTCAGGCTGATTTCACGGTAAATACACATTGAAAGAATCAAGGTATAAATTACCGCAATCGCCGAAGCTTCGGTTGCGGTGAAAATACCCGCGATGATACCGCCGATAATCACAATCACGAGTCCTAAGCTCGGTAAGGCGTCAAGGGTTTTGGTCGTGACTTCTTTAAAAGTCGGTTTCGGCGAAACCGGGTATTTATTTTTCTTCGCAATAAAATAGGCGATAAGCATAATGCCTAAACCCATTAAAATCCCGGGAATATAACCTGCTAAAAACAATGCGCCGATTGATGTACCGCCGGAAATCAATGAGTAAACAATGAAGGTATTGCTTGGCGGAATTAATAAACCGGTCGGTGAAGAAGTGATGTTAACCGCTGCGGAAAATGCCGGATCATAACCCTCTTTCTTTTGTAACGGCGCCATTGTTCCGCCCACGGCTGCTGCCGCCGCAACGGCAGAACCGGAAATAGAACCGAACATCATATTTGCAAGCACGTTCACATGTGCCAGAGAACCCGGTAAACGACCACCGAGAACTTTTGCAAATTCAATCAAACGTAACGCAATTCCGCCGCGGTTCATAATATTACCCGCCAAAATGAAAAACGGAATCGCAAGCAGTGAGAAGCTATCTAAACCGGACGCCATTTTTTGCGAGATTACCGCAATTGCCGATTCCATAGGTAGAGCGAGTAAAATAGTTAAAAATGATGATACGCCGATAGCGAAAGAAATTGGTACACCAATAGCAAGAAAAAAGAAGAAACTCCCCGCTAATGTGAGAATTGTTGTCCATTCCATATGAGGCTCCTTTAATTCTGACCGGAAAGTTGACGGATATCAGCAATTAAATCTCTTGCTAAGAAAATCAACATAAAAAAACCGCTGACGGGAAGCGCGAGATAAACCAACCCCATTTGAATTCCCAATACGGGAGAAATTTGCCCGGCCTCTATTGTATCTAAAACGAGTTTCATGCCGCCGTAACACATAATGACAACAACAAAGAAGATACTAACCGAATTAATAATGAACCGGAGTAACGCCTGTTTTTTAGGGGACGTTTCAAATTTCATTAATAATAAATCGATAGCCAAATGTTTCTTTTTTCCTAAACCGTAAGCGGCACCGACCAGTCCGACCCAAATAAATAAGAAACGGGCCGTTTCATCGGTAAATGCACTTGGCGCATTCAAAATATAACGAGAAAACACTTGCCAAACTACGGAAATGACAAGACCTATACATAATACGACGCAAAAAGTTGCGAGTATTCGGTTAAGTAAAGATATGAACGTTGTCATATAGTCTCCTTAACAATATCAATGAAGAGTCAAACCAAATGTCTTATGAAAAGTTTATTTATGATAAATTGGTAAACCAAATATACAGGTAATAGCTGCTGAAATGTACTGTTTTTTTATGGATTTTATTCAATTTGTGATGTGTATCACAAATTTAAATAAATTTGGTAGAGCGGTTTGTTGTTTTGGTCTAATATCTTTTGCGGCAATGGAGTTGTGAGCTATATCATTGCTAAGATTTTGAATCTTTTTCGAACGGAGAACATTTTATGTTAATTAAGAAACATGCAATTACCTTAGCTCTTGGCGGCTTGCTCGTCGCAACGATGTCTTTTTCTGTTACGGCAAAAACAACACTTAAACTTAGTCATAATAACGATAAAACGCACCCGGTACATATTTCTATGCAGGCTATGGCGGATGAAGTTAAAAAGGCGACGGATGGTGAAGTGGTCATTCGCATTTATCCAAACAGTCAATTGGGCAATCAACGTGAATCCATGGAATTGATCCAGTCGGGTTCTCTTGATATGGCGAAATCAAATGCAAGTGAATTGGAAGCATTCCAACCGCTTTACGGTGCGTTTAATGTTCCGTATTTATTCAAAGATAGCACGCATTATTACAAAGTATTACAGGATCCTGAAATCGGCGGAAAAATTTTGGATTCTACAAAAGGCAAGGGATTTATCGGTTTAACTTATTATGATGCGGGTTCTCGCAGTTTTTATGCGAAAAAACCAATTAAAACTCCGGCGGATTTAAAAGGCTTAAAAGTTCGGGTACAACCAAGCCCAAGTGCGTTAGAAATGATGAAATTACTTGGTGCATCAGCAACTCCGTTAGCGTTTGGCGAACTTTATACCGCCCTTCAGCAAGGTGTTGTAGATGCGGCGGAAAACAATCCAACCGCTTTAACATTAATGCGTCATGGCGAGGTGGCGAAGTTTTATAGTGAAGATGAGCACACGATTATTCCTGATGTTCTGCTAATCAGCGAGAAATCCTGGGCTAAATTAACGCCAGAACAACAAAAAATTGTGAAAGAAGCGGCGGATCATTCCATGATGACTCATAAGGATCTTTGGGCTAAAGCTACTCAGGAAGAAATTCAAAAAGCAAAAGATACGATGGGAGTCGAGTTCGTTAAAGTGGATAAACAACCCTTTGTCGATGCGGTAAAACCTATGCATGATAAAGCGCTTTCGGATCCGGTTATCGGCCCGATGGTACAAAAAATTGATGAAGCGCGATAATCATGAGTTATTAGGGCATGATTATCATGCCCTTTAATTTTAAATTATGGAGAAAGACGATATGACATTGGCAAAAAATCATAATTTTAAAGATAAAGTGGTAGTTATTACGGGAGCCGGCGGCGTGCTTTGCGCTTATTTTGCGAAAGAAATTGCCAAAACCGGTGCGAAAGTGGCGTTACTCGATATTAACCTTGAATCGGCACAAAAATTTGCCGCTGAAATCAGCGCGCAGGGATATATTGCAAAAGCCTATAAAACAAACGTATTGGAATTAGACAGTATTAAACAAACCCGCGATGCCATCGCCGCCGATTTCGGAACCTGCGATATTCTGATTAACGGCGCCGGCGGCAATAATCCGAAAGCCACGACAGATAATGAATTTCATGAATTGGATTTGCCGCCAGCGACCAAGTCGTTCTTTGATCTGGATAAAGCCGGTATTGAGTTTGTGTTTAATTTAAATTATTTAGGTACCTTGCTGCCGACACAGGTATTTGCCAAAGATATGGTGGGCAAAAAGGGAGCAAATATTATTAACATTTCCAGCATGAATGCTTACACACCGTTAACCAAAATTCCTGCTTATTCCGGCGCTAAAGCCGCGATCAGCAATTTTACTCAATGGCTTGCCGTTCACTTTTCTCATGTGGGAATTCGTTGTAATGCCATTGCGCCGGGATTTTTAGTGAGTAACCAGAATCGCGCATTATTATTTGACGCCGAAGGAAAGCCAACTGCGCGTGCGCATAAAATTCTCACCAATACGCCGATGGGACGTTTTGGTGAAGCCAGTGAATTAATGGGCGGCATTCTGTTTTTGATGGATGAAGAATACGCCGGTTTTATCAACGGCGTTATATTACCGATTGACGGCGGTTTTTCCGCTTACAGCGGCGTTTAAGGAGTTCCCCGTGAAACAATTTATGGATGAGGATTTTTTGCTGTCCAATGATGTGGCGCGCACGCTCTATCACGACTATGCGAAAGATCAGCCTATTTTCGATTATCACTGCCATTTACCGCCGAAAGAAATTGCGGAGAATCGTCAATTCAAAGATTTGACCGAAATCTGGTTAGCCGGCGACCATTATAAATGGCGCGCCATGCGTTCGGCGGGGTTTGACGAGAACCTGATTACGGGCAATGTTTCCGCTTATGAAAAATACCTGGCCTGGGCAAAAACCGTACCGCTTTGTATCGGTAATCCGATTTACCACTGGACCCATTTGGAGCTTCGCCGTCCTTTCGGGATCACGAATACCTTATTTAATCCGCAAAGTGCGGGCAAAATTTGGCAAGAATGTAACGAATTATTACGGCAACCCGAATTTTCCGCCCGCGGTATTATGAAACGGATGAATGTCAAATTTTCCGGAACGACGGACGATCCTATCGACAGCCTTGAATATCACAAAGCGCTTCAAGAAGACACCACTTTCGATATTGAGGTTGCGCCGAGCTGGCGTCCGGACAAAGCGGTTAAAATCGAATTAGACCAATTTAATGATTACATCAATCGGCTGGAACAGGTTTCCGATACGGAAATCCGCAGTTTTAACAGTTTGAAAAAAGCGTTATGGAAACGCTTGGAACATTTTGATCAACACGGTTGCAAATCCGCCGATCACGGCATGGAAATCGTGCGCTTCGCTCCCGTTCCCGACGAAAAAGAACTGGATCGCATTTTGCAATTACGCCGCAATGAACGCCCGCTGACCGAACTGGAAATTAGTCAATATTCGACCGCACTTTTCGTTTGGTTTGCTCAAGAATATTGCAAACGCAACTGGGTTATGCAAATGCATATCGGCGCATTGCGTAATAACAACACGCGAATGTTCAAATTGCTCGGCGCGGATGCGGGATTCGATTCCATAGCCGACCGCACTTTTGCGGAACCGCTTGCGCGATTATTGGATTCTATGGATCAAAACAACGAATTGCCGAAAACGATTTTGTATTGCTTAAATCCTCGCGATAATGAAATGATTGCCACCATGATTGGCAATTTCCAAACCGGAGGGATTGCGGGCAAAATTCAGTTCGGTTCGGGTTGGTGGTTTAATGATCAGAAAGACGGCATGAAACGCCAGTTACAACAGCTTTCTCAATTGGGATTATTAAGCCAATTTGTCGGTATGCTAACGGATTCGCGCAGCTTCCTGTCTTATACCCGTCACGAATATTTCCGTCGCATTCTTTGTGAAATGATCGGTAAATGGGTGGTTAACGGCGAAGCGCCGAACGATATGAACCTACTCGGCAATATGGTTAAAGATATCTGTTATAACAACGCAAACAGTTATTTCAAATAAATTAGTATAAATTTCAAAGTTTGTGATCACGCTCACGTTTTCACAAACTTTTTTTTGTTAATATGTTTGCATGTAATACTTGTATACTAGAATGTTTAAGCATAAAAAGGAACGTGACTATGAAAAAAAGAACCTTCTTGAAAACATTATTAGCGAGTGTGATGCTGTTTTCACTTTCTGCCTGCGACGATAAAGGTGGCAGTTCATCAGTTAAAATTTTGAAAGTTTCTTCTGTTGTTGCCCCCACCCATCCTTCAACCGTTGCGTTAAAAGAAGTTTTTAAACCTATGATTGAAAGCAAAACCAATGGTAAATATCAAATTGATATTTATGATTCCGGACAATTAGGCGATGAAAAACAATCCTTTGACTATACCCGTCAAGGCATTGTGGATATGTCTGTGTTAGGGACGGTTATGTGGTCCGAAGTACCGAAAATGTCCGTACCGGATTTTCCGTTTTTATTCCGGGATGTGGCGCATGCCCGTAAGATTTATCAAGGTGAAATCGGTCAGGAAATTGCCGGTAGTTTTGAAGAATCACAACCTATTAAATTTTTAGCTTGGATGCCGAATGGTGCTCGTGTCTTTTCTTCCAGTAAGCCGTTATCGAATCCGGAACAATTTAAAGGACAGAAAATGCGGATGCCGAATAACCCTATTCACGTCAAAGTAGCGGAATTGCTAGGTGCGAATGTGGCGATTATGGGATTAGGGGAAGTATTCACTGCTCTTGAACAAGGTGTAGTAGACGGTCAGGACAATCCTTTATCTACTTTTGTTCAACAAGGTTTTTATTCCGTTAACAAAAATATCTATGAAACCAATCATATGGTTTCTTCTTTGGAATTATTAGCGAACGCTAATTTCTGGAATGGCTTAAGCGATGAAGAGAAAACCATTTTTAATGAAGCGGCGAAAGCGACTTCGGATAAAAGCTGGGATCTTTATCAGGAAAGTATCGACGCAGATAAAAAATTAGTGCAGGAGAAAGGCGGCACAATTATTGTTCCGACGGAAGCGGACAAAAAGGTGTTAGTTGAAAAAATGCAGCCGCTTTATGACGATCTGTATAAAAAATACGATTGGGCGGAAGCTTTAGTCAATAAAGTGAGAGATGCTCAATAACCATCAGACGGAGTATTGAAGTATGAAAACTTTTACCGATAAATTGTTCAACGGCATTCAAATATTGCTAGGCGTGATGCTCGCCGTAATGATTGCCCTTGTGTTTTTTAACGTCATACTTCGATTCTTTTTCAATTCCGGTTTGGTCTGGTCAGAAGAAGTGTCGAGATATGTCTTTGTTTACGTGATTTATCTCGGTGCGATTGTGGCGATGAAGGAAAATGCCCACTTAGGGGTGGATACGTTCATTAAAAAAGCACCGGAAAAATTGAAATGGCTGCTTTTCGTTCTGGGACGGCTCATCATTATTGTGGTTATGGCTATCTTGTTTAAAGGCAGCCTTGCCATGGTGATTCAATCTCATACGGCGAAAGCGGCAGCAACGGGTTTGCCTTTATCTGTTGTGTACGGAATCGGGTTATTGACAGGCGCAGCAATTATTTTAATTGCGTTACTGAATATTATTGATGTGATTAGAAATCCTAAATCTGTTCACCAAGCCGCATTAATGAGTGAATCAGATTCAGATTAGGAGAAAAATATGACCATTCTTATTTTCTTAGCCAGCCTCGTAGGCGGTATTGTTATCGGCGTGCCGATTGCATTCTCGTTGCTGTTTTCAGGCATGATGCTGATGTTTTATCTCGGTGGTTTTAATTCACAGATTTTATCGCAAAACCTATTTAACGGAGCCGATAGCTTCTCTATGATGGCAATTCCGTTTTTCGTAGTGGCCGGCGACTTAATGAATCGTGGTGGGTTAACTAATAAAATTGTTGATGCGGCGACCGCACTTGTAGGACATATTCGTGGCGGTTTGGGTTATGTAGCGATTGTCGCCATTCTGTTGTTCGCTAGCTTGGTGGGAAGTGCGGTGGCGTCTACTGCCGCTTTGGGGGCGATTTTAATTCCGATGATGGCAACTATCGGTTATAACCGTGATCGTGCCACCGCATTAATTGCTGCAGGTAATATTTTATCGCCGATAATGCCTCCATCTGTACCGATGATCATCTTTGGTGTTACAGCTGGTGTATCTGTGACAGATTTGTTTATGGGTGGCATTGCTCCCGCAGTTTATATCACTCTTATCCTTTGTGTCATTTGGGCTATTGTTTCCCGAAAAGATTCTGCCGTACCGTTACCGAAAAGATCATTTAGAGAAGTTGTGCGAGCAACTCGTGAAGCGGTTTGGGCCATTCTGATGCCTGTAGGTCTATTACTCGGTCTGCGTAGTGGTATTTTTACACCGACTGAAGCAGGGGTTGTGGCTGTTGTTTACGCACTAGTTATCGGCTTACTTGTATATCGTGAATTAACGTTCCAATCCATTAAAGAGTGTTTCATTTCTTCTGCTAAAGCCAGTGCGGCAATTATGTTCCTTGCCGCTGCTGCAATGGTGTCTTCTTGGTTAATGACCATCGGTAACATTCCGCGCATTGTAACGGATTTACTTCATCCATTTATAGGATCACCATTGTTACTGATGCTTGTGATTGTGGGCTTAGTATTACTTGTTGGTACATCAATGGATGTAGTGCCCACTATTTTGATTTTAACTCCAGTTTTAATGCCAGCGGTAAAACAGGCTGGAATTAATCCGGTCTATTTCGGGGTGGTTTTTATTATTGCCTGTGTATTCGGTTTATTAACTCCACCAGTGGGGACTGTATTAAATGTTGCCGCCAGTACAGGCAAAATCAATATAGAACGCATCGTACGTAAAATATGGCCTTTCTTACTTGCGATTATCTTAGTAATTATTATGTTAATCATATTTCCGAGTACATTTCTAGTGCCACTCGAATTTTTTACTAAATAAGGATTAATAAAATGAAAGCAATAAGTGTTTCTAAACCTTTTGAATTAACCGTTGCCGATGTGCCGGCTCCTACTGTAACAAAAGACGATGATGTGATTATTAAAGTGGCTTTCGGTGGAATCTGCGGTTCGGATATCGGAATTTATACCGGCGGTAATTCCCTTGCCAAATATCCTGCTATTATCGGTCACGAATTCGTGGGAACCGTGGTAGAAACAGGCAAAGCCGTGATGCATGTTAAAGTCGGTGATTATGTAGTGAGCGATATTGTTAACAGTTGCGGACATTGTTACGCTTGCCGTACCGGTCATCACAATGTGTGCAAAAATTTGCAGGTTACCGGCGTCCATTCGCAAGGCGGATTTGCTGAATATGCAAAAACCAGAGCAGATAATGTTTATTTAGTTGATACCGATAAAATTCCGCGTAAAACCGCTTGTTTAATCGAACCTTATGCCGTCGGCGTGGAAATTAATACCCGAGCATCTATTGCTGCCGGCGATAAAGTCGTGGTATTCGGTTCCGGACCTGCCGGTTTGGCGGTGATGCAGGTGGCGCGTGCCCGAGGTGCGGAAGTGCTGATTACCGATATTTTCGAAGAACGTTTGCAATTAGCGCGTGAGATGGGTGCTACCAAAGCGATTAACGTGAAAGATGTTGACATGCGCCAAGCGGTCAGCGAGTTTACCGATGACGAAGGCGCGCATGTGGTGGTGGATGCCGTTTGTTCTCCGCAAAGTATTCTTGACGCGTTGGATATTGTTGCTCCGTCCGGTCGTTTTGTGGTGTTGGGAACCGGTGCCACGCCGTCAGAAATTCCGCAGGTCGCATTTACCAAAAAAGGCATTAATGTCTTCGGTACCCGTTTAAACAACAAACGCTTCCCAGAAGTGATTCGTTTATTTGAAGAACATAAAGTCACGCCGGAAAAAATGATTACGCATACGTATAAGTTTGAAGATATTGAAAAAGCTTTTGATGTCATCAAAAACGAAAAAAATACAGTGTGCAAAGTATTACTTGAATGGTAATAAAGTGCGGTTAAAAAAGGATTAATTTTATGAAAACAACATTCAGATGGTATGGTTTAGGTAACGATACAATTCCATTGGCGCATATTAAACAAATTCCAAGTATGACGGGTGTGGTGTGGGCATTACACGATATTCCCGCCGGTGAAGTTTGGCCGGAAGAACGTATCGCCGAAGTGAAATCTCAGGTTGAACCTTACGGATTAAGCATTGATGTGGTGGAAAGCGTTAATATTCACGAAAGTATCAAGTTGGGTTCACCGGATCGTGACGTTTATATTGAAAATTACAAAACCACCCTGCGCAGTTTGGGTAAATACGGCGTAAAAGTCGTGTGTTACAACTTTATGCCGGTGTTCGACTGGATCCGTACGGATTTATTTAAACAAGCGGACGATGGTTCGACCGCACTTTTCTATGAACACGCCCGTATCGACGGTATTGATCCGAAAGTATTGGTGAAACAATTTATGGAAAATTCCAAAGATCTCACCTTGCCGGGCTGGGAACCTGATCGGTTGAAACATTTGGATAAATTGTTCGACCTTTATAAAGGCATGACGGAAGACAAATTAAGAGAAAACTTAAAATATTTCTTAGAACAAATTATTCCGGTCGCAGAAGAAGCGGGTATTCGTATGGCAATTCATCCGGACGATCCACCGTTCTCCGTATTCGGTTTGCCTCGCATCGTGAAATGTCATGAGGATTTCCAGAAAATCGTGGATATGGTAGACAGTCCGGCAAACGGCATCACTTTATGCTCCGGAGCCTTAGGTCCGAATCTGAAAAATAATTTGCCGGAAATGATCCGCACTTTCCATAAACGTATTCCGTTTGCCCATATTCGTAACATCAAAGTGTTTGATAATGGGGATTTCTATGAAACCTCTCATTTAACCCGTGACGGTTCCTTAGATATAGCGGAAATTGTGAAAGCTTATCATGAAGTAGGTTTTGACGGGTATTGGCGACCGGATCACGGACGTCACATTTGGGATGAAAAATGCCGCCCGGGCTACGGTTTATATGACCGTGCTTTAGGTATTATGTATGTCGAAGGGCTTTGGGACGCATACGAAAAAGGACGCAAATAATGAAACTCTCATATAACGCTTTAAATTCAAAAGAATGGCAGGAAAAGGGGTACCAATTACCCCAATTCAACATTTCCGATGTGGTAAGTAATACAAAACAACAACCGGTTTGGCTTCATTTGGGAGCCGGCAATATTTTCCGCGCCTTTTTAGCCAATTTGCAACAACGTTTGTTGAATCAGGGTGATGCGCAACAAGGGATTATCGTCGCAGAAGGGTTTGATTATGAAATTATTGAGAAAGCCTATCAGCCGTTTGATAATCTTTCCGTGTTTGCCAAGTTAAAAAATGACCATTCGGTCGATAAAATCGTGGTTGCCAGTATTGTAGAAAGTTTGCGCATGGATCCGGCTTTTACACAGGATTTCAACCGGTTGAAAGCGATTTTCCTGTCACCGTCACTGCAAATGGTTAGCTTAACGATTACGGAAAAAGGCTATTTAATCAAAGGGTTGGACGGTAAATATTATCCTGCGGTGAAAGCGGATTTTGAACAGGGACCGGCAAAACCGCAAAGTTATATCGGTAAGATTGTCTCGCTGTTGCATGAACGTTTTGTTGCCGGCGCGTTACCCTTGGCGGTAGTAAGCATGGATAATATGTCTAAAAACGGTGAAAAGCTGCAAAAAGTGATTTTGGAATTTGCCGAACAATGGAAAAAGTGCGGTCATTTATCACAAGATTTTTTAGATTATTTGAATTCGGATAAAATCAGCTTCCCTTGGTCGATGATTGATAAAATTACGCCGCGTCCCGATGCCGAAGTTCAACAACAATTACAAAACGACGGTATTGAAAATCTGGCACCGGTTGTGACGTCGAAAAATACCTACGTCGCACCCTTTGTTAATGCGGAAGAGTTAGAATATCTTGCCGTAGAAGATAACTTTCCGAATGGGCGTCCGAAGTTGGAAAAAGTCGGGGTGATTTTCGCTGATCGCGATACTGTCAATAAAATCGAAACTATGAAAGTAACCACTTGCCTTAATCCGTTACATACCGGTTTGGCAATTTTCGGTTGCTTGCTCGGATTCACCAAAATTTCCACCGAAGTACAAGATGCGGACTTATTGGCGTTAATTCGGAAATTAGGGTACCAAGAAGGTTTACCGGTTGTGACCGATCCGAAATTAATCAATCCGAAACAGTTTCTTGATGAAGTTATTAATATTCGTTTTTCCAACGATTTCATTCCGGATACACCGCAGCGTATTGCGACGGATACATCGCAAAAACTGGCTATTCGCTTCGGCGAAACGATTAAATCCTATGTGAAAGCCGGTAAATCAACGGATAGCCTGGTGGCGATACCTTTGATTTTTGCAGGTTGGTTACGCTATTTATTGGGGGTTAATGACGAAGGTCAGCCTTTTGAAAACAGCCCGGATCCGCGTTTAGCGGAATTAAAAGCAAAACTCGCTAATATAACGTTGGGAAGTGTAGTATCATCTGCAACCTTAAAACCGATTTTATCGGATAAAAGCATTTTCGGTGTGGATCTGTATGAAGTCGGTTTAGCAGGCAGAGTTGAACAATATTTCAACGAGTTATTGGTAGGCGTGGGGGCAGTAAGAACTAGCTTACATAAGTATGTAAATTAGGGTAGTAAAATGATAGAGTCAAAGCTTCGAGAATCCTCTCGGGATTATGCATACCGCGTAATCAGAGAAATGATTGTCAACATGGAGTTAGTTCCCGGAAGCAAAGTCAGTGAAATAGAATTAGCCAATTTATTGGGTATTAGCCGAACTCCCGTGAGAGAAGCATTAATTGATCTTGCTAGAAATGGAGCTGTTACCATACAGCCACAAAAAGGAACGTTTATTTCGTTAATTGATCCCGACCTCGTTGAAGAAGCTCGTTTTTTACGAAAAACCTTAGAGAAAGAAGTGATTTCACTCTTATGTGAAGATTTGTATCAAAAGGAGCTTCACATTTTAGATGAAAGTGTCAGTTTGCAGGAATTTTATCTGAATCAAGGTAATTATGAAAAATTTTTAGAGCTGGATAATGAATTTCATCAATTATTTTTCAAAATTACTAATAAAGATCGAATTTATGCGTTAATGAAAGGACTGAATATTCATTTTGACCGAGCTAGAACTTCTATCTTTAAGAAAAAACCGTCAATAAAAACACTTGAAGAACATAAAACTTTATTGAAAGCTATCCATGATCAGAATAAAGATGCGGCAACCCAGTGTATTGAGCGACATTTATATCAATATGAATTAGATAAGGATAGTTTTGAACAAGAATATAGCCAGTATTTCAATAGAAGAGGTTAACCATGAAACACCTAGCCCTAATTGGTGAATGTATGATTGAACTGAACGGTGAGCCTTTTGGCGATATGCGCCAGACTTACGGCGGCGATACGCTGAATACGGCGACCTATGCGGCTCGCGTCAGCTTGCCGGAGCAGATTGAAGTCAGTTATATCTCCGCCTTGGGCACGGATAAACTCAGTCAGGGCATGCTGGAACGCTGGCGGGCGGACGGTATCAACACGGATTGCGTGCTGCGCGATGAAAACCGCTCGGCGGGTTTATATTTAATCCAACTGGATAAACAAGGGGAACGCACGTTCCTGTATTGGCGCAACCAATCCGCCGC
>Ga0129306_1000372_pt1 | contig 72903 bp, 68 predicted proteins | sample P827metagenome_FD_94438 | JGI IMG/M metagenome (GOLD analysis project Ga0129306, IMG submission 94438) | Capybara group fecal microbial communities from Wisconsin, USA - P827 metagenome | ecosystem: Host-associated > Mammals > Digestive system > Large intestine > Fecal | place: USA: Wisconsin... | reverse complement strand
GTCTGGACCGTGTCTCAGTTCCAATGTGGGGGACCTTCCTCTCAGAACCCCTAACCATCGTAGGCTTGGTGGGCCGTTACCTCACCAACTACCTAATGGTACGCGAGCCAATCCGTAGGCAATAAATCTATTAAACAAAGACCATGCGATCCCTGTTGTTACGGAGTATTACGCGACGTTTCCATCGACTATCCTCCACCTACGGGCATGTTGCTCACGCGTTACTCACCCTTTCGCCGGTCGCCGACAGAGTATTGCTACCCCTCGCTGCCCCTCGACTTGCATGTGTTAAGCCTGCCGCTAGCGTTCATCCTGAGCCAGGATCAAACTCTTCATTGTATATTTTATAATGCTTAGCTTGTCCTTGACACTATAGTTTCCTAAGAAACTGACGCTCGTTTAAGTTTGAAATTGTTGTTACAACTTCCGGTACTTGCTTGTACTTTTAGTCTTTCAGTATTGTCAAAAAACTCGTAAAAAATCCCGTTCTCAACGAACGGGACTGCAAAGGTAGAAATAATTTTTGAACCAACAAATTTTATTTCACTTTTTTTGACTACATAACCACCACGGGGCTCAGGACAAAGCGGAACTCGCGGGCGACGGGCTTTACGTGGTACTGGTCAAGGGGTTCGGCGCGCCAGGAGTTGACACTGCCGACACCCATCTGGATAGCGTCTACATGTACGTAGGTAAGGCCGGAGGGAACAAGTTCCAGGGAGTGGCGGGGCACGCCGCGCTGGCCGTTGGCATTGGTTTCCAGGCGGTCGCCTTCGGGGGCGGAGACGTCAAGGTCCTCAATTGAATAAGGAAGTGCCGATGCGGAGAAATCGGCCACTGAGGCTATTTCAAGGCCGTTTCCGGAGGCGTCAAGCACCCTGAAAAACCTCAATCCAGTATGGGTGCCGGACTCCTGCGTACGCACATAGCCCATGTGGTACTGGTCCGAAACTTTCTGACGATACCGGCCAAGGAGGCAGGCGCTGCTGCGGTCTATGTAGTTTTCCCAGGGGCCAAGGCCGAAGAAGTCCAGGTCACCGTACGTGCCGGGCATCGCGAAGGCCATACCGAAGCGGAACATGTCCGGAGCGCCCGGAGCGTCGCCCATTCGTTCCACAACGGAGATGGAACCGTCGGCCCGGACCTCGTAGAATATGGAGAGCGGGGCTTTTCCGCCTATGGGTTCGTACTCTACCTCCACCAGGCTGCTGCCGTCATCGGAAGTAAGTTTGAAGGCCGATACCTTGAATTCCGGATTCCTCCAGAAGTTCCAGCGGTAAGGCAGGGCTGCGCCAAGGTCGTTCTCCACGGGAGCGCGGTTGAAGCAGGGCACAAGCGGCCGGGAAAGTACCTCCTTGCGGCCGATGGTATAAGAAGTCATGGCGCCGGAGGCTTTGTCGAAGGTAACGGTCCAGATGGTGCCGCGGTCTGCAGAAAGGCCGGAAGCCGCAACGTTTCCGCTGATTATCACCGACTTGGCGCTCTGGTATACCGATGTTTTCCCGACGGCGGGCTCTACCATGACGGGACGCCTGTCGGCAAGGAGAATCTGTGCGTAGGCTATCTGTGAGCCGGCCTCTACAAGTGGCCAGGCGCGCTTGAGGACATACCTCACGTTGAGCGTCACGGTGCCGTCTTCAGGAATCTTTACGTCTCCAAGGCTCAGGGTTACGCTCTCCTGGGGACGCACATTGAGTGTGGGAACAACGCCGGAGAGAACCTTCCCGCCGTCTTTCTCAATGTCCCAGAGCAGCATTACGTCAGAGAGGTCCTTGAAGAAGAACTCGTTGAAAACGCGGAGCGCCCCGGGGGTGCCGGAAGTCCAGATATTCTGGTACTGGTACCTTATTTCATACGCGTGCGGATGAAGGCTCCTGTCTGCGGCTACAACTCCGTTACAGTTGAACGAACCGTCCGACGGACCACCGGGGTTGTAGTCCCCGCCGAAAGCCCAGAACTTGCCGTTCCAGAGGGCCTGGTCCTGGAAGTCCCAGATGAAACCGCCCTGGTACTGGGGATACTTTCTCACAAGGTCCCAGTAGTCCTTGAAATTACCGCCTGAGTTACCCATGGTGTGGGCGTACTCGCACTGGATGAGAGGCTTTTGGGGATTGTTTTCCAGGTATCTTACGCAACCGTCAGGGCTCATGTACATGGGGCACATTATGTCAGAGTAGTTCCGGTCATGGGCGTTGTCCAGGGCCCTTTCGTACTGCACCGGACGGGTAGGGTCCTCTGCCTTTATCCAATTGTAGCAGGCCTCGAAATTTGGGCCGAAGCCGGCCTCGTTGCCCATGCTCCATACAATGATGGAGGGATGGTTACGGTCCCTCTGCACCATGCGCTGGTCACGGATAAGATGTGCTGCCGCAAACATGGGCTCCTTTGCCAGGGTCTTTTCCTTGTAGCCCATTCCGTGGGATTCTATGTTGCCCTCGTCCACAACGTACAGGCCGTAGCGGTCGCAGAGGGAGAGCCAAAGGGGATCGTCCGGATAGTGGCAGGTGCGGACGGCATTGATATTCAGGCTCTTCATGAGCTTTATGTCCCGGATCATTTCCTCCTGGGTGACGATATAGCCTCTGTGGGGGGTCATCTCGTGGCGGTTCACGCCCTTGATAAGGACCGGTTTGCCGTTCACCTTGAGCTGTCCACCCTCTATCTCCGAGGTGCGGAAGCCCACTTCCAGAGAGGTGCTCTCCATTACCTTTCCGTTTATAAGCGCCTCTGCCTTAAGGGTATATAGGTTAGGTTCCTCCGCGCTCCAGAGCTTTACGCCCTTCACGGCGGCCTGGACCTCAGCCTTCCCTTTCTTAACCCTTGCCTCATAGCTCCAGAAGGCTTTTCCATGGTCAAGGAGAGTGTACCTTACTCCGGTTATCCTGGGGGTAACAGTGGCCCTGGCGGAGAGGTTGCCATGCATGTCGGCCACAACGTTTATGTCTTCCAGGCGGTCTTTGCCGCGGGCGCTGAGATAGACGTCGCGGGCTATTCCGGTAAAGCGCCAGAAATCCTGGTCTTCAAGATAGGTGCCGTCGCACCAGCGGAAGATTTCCAGGGCGATGGTATTTATGCCGGTGCGGATAAACTTGGTCACGTTGAAGTTGGCCTCCAGTTTGCTGTCCTCGCTGTAGCCAACAGGCTTGCCGTTTACCCAGACCCTGACGTTGGAGGTTGCACTCCCTATGGTGAGGACTATCTCCTTGCCGTTCCAGTTCTGAGGAACTTCAAACACCCTGCGGTACTGGCCCACATAGTTGCCGTCCTCCGGAACAAAGGGTGGATTATTCTCGAAAAGTCCCTTCCATGCATAGCCGTAATTCACGTATACCGGGACGCCGTAACCATTGAGTTCCAGAAGGCCCGGGACCGGCATCTCCGCCCAGGAGGCATCGTTATACCCAACTGCCTCGAAACCCTTGAGGCGGGAAGCCACGTTCTCGCTGAAATGGAACTTCCATACTCCGTTAAGGCTCAGGCGCTGCTCCTGGTCCGTCATGAAGGTGGCCCTCATGGGCAACCTTTTCTCCTGGAAGACGTTAGGATCCTGCCAGGGTTCAAGTTTCTTTGCCTGAAGTGACAATACTGCTATAAAAAGTGCTGCGACGGTTAAAAGTTTTTTCATGTCGATGTGATTATCATTACAAAGGTAGCACTTTTTTTACTATTTTTGTAAAGGATATATACATTATAATTACGATGAAGAGAATCATTATTGTGGCAGCCCTTGCGGTTGCGTGCGCAAACCCCAACCCTCAAGAATTCCATGTGATTCCCATGCCGGAAAGCGTAACCCTTGCCGACGGTTCCTTCAGCGTCAAAGGCGCGGCCATCCAGACTGACGATGCCATTGACGCCGCTTCGCTGGAAGCCATCGGCCGCTTCAAGGAGGCCCTGGAAACCGCTACCGGAAAAAAACTGAAACAGGGAAGAGGCGGGTTCCGCTTTGTCCTTAACCCCAACCTCGCAGCAGAGGAATACGCAATTAACATTGATGAAGAGGGCGCAGTGGTGGAAGCATCGGCCCTGAACGGATTCGTATACGCATGCGAAACCCTGAAACAGATGCTGCCGGCTGCCGTTTACGGCGGCAAGAAGGCCAAGGCAGACTGGGTGCTCCCTTATGTAAGTATTTTCGACGGTCCTCGCTTTGGCTATCGCGGAGCCATGCTGGACTGCTGCCGCCACTTCTGGACCGTGGAGGAGACCAAGCGCATAATCGACGTCATGACAGCTTACAAACTGAACCGCCTTCACTGGCACCTTACGGACGACCAGGGCTGGCGCGTCGAGATCAAGGCCTATCCCAAACTCACGGAGATTGGCGCCTGGCGCGACGGCACCATGATAGCCAAGGACTTCGGCTCCGACGACGGCATCCGCTACGGCGGCTTCTACACGCAGGAACAGCTGCGCGACGTTGTGGAATACGCCGCAGCAAGGGGCATTACCATCGTCCCTGAACTGGACCTTCCCGGCCATATGGTTGCAGCGCTGGCGTCGTACCCGGAACTTGGCTGCACCGGAGGGCCTTACAAGGTCCGCCAGATATGGGGTATAGCCCAGGACATCCTCTGCGCCGGAAATGAAGACACTTTCAAGTTTATCGAAAGTGTGCTCACGGAGCTTATGGACATCTTCCCGTCGGAGTACATCCACATTGGCGGGGACGAGTGCTTTGGAGACAGGCATGAAAGGAAAGGTCTGGTTCCCTGGGACAAGTGCCCCAAGTGCCAGGTCCGCATGAAACAGCTTGGCATCAAGCCCGGCATGGAAGCCCGGCACTACCTTCAGAACTACGTCACCGCCCGTGTCCAGGCCTTCCTTGGAGAGCATGGACGCAAGGTAATAGGCTGGGACGAGATTCTTCAGGGAGAACTCGCACCCGGGGCAACCGTCATGTCATGGCGCGGCACAGCCGGCGGCATCAAGGCCGCAGAGAAGGGCATGGACGTAGTCATGTCACCCAACAGCTTCATGTACATAGACTACTATCAGAGCGACAAGAAAGACCTTGAGCCTCTGGCAATAGGAGGTTTTCTCCCGGTTGAAAAGGTCTACAGCTACGAGCCCACGGACGGCATGCCGGAAAACGGCGAGGAGCATATCCTGGGCGTCCAGTGCAACCTGTGGACGGAATACATTGCCACGCCTGAGCACCTGGAATACATGCTGCTGCCCCGCATGTGCGCGGCCTCGGAAATTGGATGGTGTGCGGCCGATGCAAAGGATTATAACAGATTCTCGGCATCCCTTGACCACACCGTGGAAATCCTGGATGCCCTTGGGATGAACTATTCTCTCGCTTACAAGGGTCTATACGGCCTCAATAGAGAACCAGCCCCAGAAGAGCGCCCGCAAGAATAACGTAGATGGGGTTCACCTTGCCCCAGTACCCGGCCACGAAAGCTCCTCCCAGAAGGAACCAGCTCTTCCAGTCCGGGAAGTTGGACGAAACCACTTGGACAGAAGGCACACAGCCCGTCCAGGTGGTTTTAATTATGAGTATTAGTGCCGCCGCGCCGATGAGTCCCACCACGCAGGGTTTGAGCCAGTCCATGGTTCCTGCATACAGCTTGCTGGTCCTGAATTTCATGTAGAAACGGACTATAAGGAGCATGATTATGAACGACGGAATCATGAGCGCAAGGGTGGCCGTAAGCGAACCGCAAACGCCCAAAAGATGGCTTCCGGTGGCATTATGAAGCACCTCGTACCCCACATACGTGGCGCTGTTTATGCCAATGGGACCCGGTGTCATCTGGCTCACCGCCACAATGTCCGTGAACGCGCTCTCGCTTACCCACGCATGCTCCACCACAACCTGGTTCTGGATAAGAGACAGCATGGCATACCCTCCCCCTATGGTGAAGGCGCCAATCACGAAGAAAGTCCACGTCAGTTGCAGTATGAGACTCAGTGCTTCCATTCTTTATAATAGGTAACGCTGAATCCAAGAATCAGCACACACAGGATAATGTATATCGGCGACACATTCAAAAACGCCACCAGCACCAGCGAGCCAATGGCCAGAAGCCATGCCCACCAGCTCCTGCAGGCCTTTTTGGCCATGTTCACCATGGGCACCGCAATGAGGGAAATCACCACCGGGCGTATGCCCCTGAAGGCTCTCTCCACCCAGGGATTGTCCTTGAATGCAGTGAAGAACACTGCTATGGCAAGGATGGCCAGGAACGACGGCAGGATGCTTCCAAGCGTAGCCGCAATGCTACCTTTTATGCCGCGGAGCTTATGGCCGGCGAAAATGGAAATGTTAACCGCCATGACGCCGGGCGCGCTTTGGGAAAGAGCCACTATGTCCGGGAGTTCATCGTCACTTATCCATCCCCTTTTGGACATTTCCGCCTGGATGACGGGAATCATGGCATAGCCACCGCCTATGGTGAAGGCGCCAATCTTTGCAAAGACGGCGAAAATCTCCCACAGTGACACCTTTTTTTCCATCTACGGGGCGGTTTGGACGGGTCGTTTACGGAGGACCATCCACGACGCGCCCGCATACAGGACAATCAGGACGGTATTGAGGCCGATGTTCAGCCAGTGCACACCGCTTCCTTCCGGGGCGGTGAACAGCATCACGGCGTACGCAGCCGCCATGAACAGGAAGAACGCTCCTATGCGCTTCCAGCTATAAGGTATGGGGTAGTATCTGGCGCCAAGTGAGGCACTGAGTATGAACATGACAAGGTAGCTTGCCAGGTGTCCGAAGGCCGATGCCCAGTAGGAGAAGCGCGGCATGAAGACTATGTTCACTACGGTTGTGACTATTAGGCCGGCAAGCGTAATCCAGATGGCCATATTGGTCTTCCCGGAAAGCTTGTACCACATGGAAACGTTGAACAGCATTCCCAGCAGCATGTAGCTCAGGAGCATGACGGGAACCACGCCCACACCCATCCTGAAGTCCTTTCCAAGCAGGTATGAGATAATGTCTATGTATCCAATCACGCCAAGGAAAACCAGCCCGCAGAAGGCCGTGAAGTATTCCATTACAACGGCATAGAGTTCCTTTGAGCCTTTGTCCTTCGCCCTCTGGAAGAAGAAAGGCTCCGCCGCATAGCGGAACATCTGGATGAAAAGGTTCATTATGACAGCCAGTTTCACCGCCGCCTGATAAATACCCAGGGATGCGCGCCAAGCCTCCGACGACGTGTCGAAGAAGCGGAACAGGATCCTGTCCAGAAAGTCGTTGGCAACGCCGGGAAGGGCGGCCACCATGAGCGGCAGCGAGTAAACCAGCATGCGCTTCACAACGCCTCCCTCCCAGGTGAGTTTCAGGCGCATTATGTCCGGGATAAACAGCACCAGGCACAGAACGCAGCTTATGAAGATGGCAAGTATGGGATAGGTGAAATCAGGCTTTGCCGGCCATACGAAGAACAGGACTATGTTCGCACCTGTTTCCGTAAGGATCTTTATGGTCTTGAGAACCGCGAACTTAACGGCCTTGTGCTCCTGCCTTAGCTTGGCAAAGAGGATTGCCGTAATGCTGTCGCAGAAAAGGATGGACGCCACATATATTATCAAGGAGCGGTAGCCGGCATATCCCAGAGCCGCCGATATGGGCTCCGAGAACGCCACCATGCACGCAAGGAACGCCAGGTTGAGGCCCGTGACGGCAAGGAGGGCGCCGGAATACACCTTCCTGGGGTCCTCCCCTTCCTTGTTGGCAAAACGGAAACAGCCGGTCTCAAGGCCAAGCACCAGAACCACCTGAAGGATGGCAATGTATGCCATGAACTCAGTGACCACGCCATACTGCACCTGCGTGAGCATGCGCGTATAGACAGGGACGAAAAGGAAGTTGAGCACCCTCGCTAGGATGGAACTGAACCCGTAGATGGCGGTCTCACCGGCCAATTGTTTCAGAGGATTTGCCATAGTAAGCACAAAATTAGTTATTTTTGCAGAAAAGTTCAACCGGAGCCATGAAGAAGTTAATTTTTATAATCCTTGCCGTGGGCGCAATAGCGGCCTGCAAGGGAAAAGGGGCGCAGAAAGAGGCAGATGAGGCGCCTGTCGCCGTACCCGTAGACACCGTAGCCGCCGCGGAGATTGCAAAGACTCTCCCCGCAACGCCGGTGTTCGACATAGTCACAAACCTTGGCACCATAAAGGTGCGTCTTTTCAGCGACACGCCCCGCCACAGGGACAATTTCGAAAAACTGGCAATATCCGGCTACTATGACAGCCTGCTGTTCCACCGCGTTATAAACGGGTTCATGATACAGGGCGGAGACCCCTTCACCAGGGACACCGCACTGGTAGCACATTACGGAGAGGGCGGTCCGGATTACACCATTCCTGCGGAAATGCGCGACGCAGACGGCGTTCCCCTGCACAGGCATTCCAAAGGTGCCCTTGCCGCAGCACGCCGCGGAAACATTGCCAATCCTTTCAAGGAATCTTCCGGCTCCCAGTTCTACATTGTCCAGAATCCGGACAATTGCGTACACCTTGACGGAGAGTACACCGTCTTCGGCGAAACCGTTGCCGGATTCAACGTAATTGACAAGATTGCGGCCGTAAAAACCGACCGTTTGGACCGTCCGGTAAACGATGTCCGCATCATTTCCATAAAACCCGACAAAGAACTTAACGAACTGCAGTCTACAGGCACAGAATTTGCAGATAAAAAAGGCGAATAGTTTTAATAGGTTAAGTTTTTAGGTTAGATGAAAAGCGCCGCCTGCTGGGAAGCATGCGGCGCTTGCTTTTTGCCCTCTTTTGACTATATTTGCGATACTAAAACCTGATTGTTATGAAAAAACTCATCCTCGCGGTTTCTGCACTCTTTCTCTCACTTGGCATCTTTGCCCAGAACAACAAGGCCGACAACATTCTTGGCGTTTACAACTGCGGCGCCGGAAAAGACGCTTACAAGGTAAAGATTACCCAGCTTTCTGACGGCACTTTCAAAGGCGCGGTATGCTGGACTGCAGACCTTTATGACGAAGCCGGCAAAATAAAGACAGACACCAAGAACCCGGACAAATCCCTCCGCAACGTCCCTATGGACAAGGTGGTCATCTTCTCCGGCCTTCAGTACGATGCTGAAAAGCAGCAGTGGTCCGGCGCAAAGATTTACGATCCCGGCCGTGGTATCAAGGTCAAGATGACGGCCAAGTTCGAAGGCCCCGGCAAACTTGTCGTGCGCGGCACCGTCCTCGGAATCGGCGAATCTGTTACCTGGATTAAAGAGAAATAAATATGAAAAAGGTAATCCTTGCAATTGCAACGCTTATGCTCACACTCTCATGCGCCCAGAACAAGGCCGCCAAGGTACTGGTGCTCTACTACTCCCAGAACGGAACCACAAAAGCCGTCGCGGAGGAAATCTGCAGCCGCCTGGGAGCGGATGTAGAAGAAATCGTCGCTGAGGACCCCTACAACGGCAACTTCCAGGAGACCATCGAACGCTGCATGAAGGAAAGGGAAGCCGGAGTTATTCCGGAGGTGAAGCCTCTGTCATCTGACATCAAGGCATACGATGTCATATTCATCGGCTATCCCGTCTGGTTCGGCACCTACGCTCCTCCCGTGGCAGCGATGCTGAAGTCGGTGGATTTCAGCGGTAAGAAACTCGTCCCCTTCTGCACATTCGGCAGCGGCGGACTGGATTCCAGCGCAAAGGATCTGAAGGCAGCCCAGCCTGAGGCGGAAGTACTTCCCGGCTATGGCGTCCGCGCAGCCCGCATGGAGGCAGTTCCTCAGGAGGTTGACAGGTTCCTGAAAGAAGGCGGATTCCTGGAGGGCGAGTATGAGAAGTATGACGATTTCTCCGAGGTCCGCATCGTCACTGAAGAAGAATCTGCCATCTTCGATGCGGCTGTGGGAGACTATCCCATGATTCACGCAAAGGCCTGCAAAGTATCTTCCAGGGCCGTTACCGGCGGCACGGAGTACCTGTTTGAAGCGGAAGACAATCCCGCAGACCCCAGGTTTGCGGACATGCCCCGCACCATGAAAGTCTACGTCCTTGCCCTCGAAGGCCAGGCGCCCGTATTTACGCAGGTGCTAAGGTAATCGTTCAAAATACCCGTTCACGGCCGTTGCCATGAGGAACATGTTGGTCGCGATACGGTTTATCCTCTCGTCCCTGAGGTGGTTGCTTAAAGGAAGCCACTCCAGGGATTTCTCTTCCATGGAGTCCACGAAGGCCACGCCGGGAAAACGCTGGGTGATGCTGCGGCGGAAGGTGTCCGTGTACATGCGGCACAGGCTGTCCATCTCCGTTTCAATGGCCATGGCTGTCTCTTTTTCCCTTTCCGCCTTGTAGACGTCCAGGAAGGCCTTGTACTCCGCAGTCTGGCTGAGGCTCAGCTCATCGTCCGTGTCCCCGCTGAGGAGCCAGCAGTGGTTCACGTCGGAGGGTTCCGCCGTCACGGGAAGATCGTGCAGTTTGGCGATGTTGATGCCGTAAAGGTACAGGGTATCCTTGTCCTTGGCAAAGCGGACCTTCTCGAAGTCCAGGCCCAGGGAGGCGTTCACGGAGTATTTGCCGATATACAGGACCTTCTTCCCGCCGGGATTGGTGATGCTGTCCATGAACCTTGACACTGCCCCAAAGAAGCCCTTCTGGTCCTGAATGCCGTACTGCGGATCCCCTTTGAACCGGTCCAGGGGCTCCTCCTTGACAATGTAACCGCTCTTGTTGAAAGCCATGGTCTCCACCTTGGAGGTAAGGATTACATTGGCTGGCATTCCGGCGGTCTGCGACCATGTGTCCAGGCGGCTCTCCAGCTCCCTTTTCTCCTTTTCCAGCTCCGTTATGCGCTCCTTCATGGCGTTCTCCTCCTTCTCCTTCTCCACCAGTTCATGCGCCTGGCGGCTGAACTCCTTCTGAAGGAGGGCGTTTATTGGCCGCATTGCCAGCAGCATGAAAAGGATTGTGATGGCGTTGGAAAGGATAACGGCAAGCCATACGGCTATCTTCCCCACCGACAGGAAGAAAACCAGGTTTACTATTATAAGGATTATGCACCCAGCCACCGCCGCATAGCTCAGGATGAGCTTTTTGCGGCCAAGGGAAGACTTGACGCTCTTATTGAGAAAAATACCCATAGTTTTACAAAAATACACATTTTTGGTTATATTTGGACAATGAAAAAAGATTATCCCCAATTAATGCCGCTAATATGAAAAAAAGTATGCTTTGGATTCTGATCTCCTTAATCATAGCCAGCATCTTTGGCCTCACGTCTTGCAAGAAAAAGAATCCCCGCGTGGTCATGGAGACCACTATGGGGAACATCGAACTCAAACTGTATAACGAAACGCCCCTTCACCGTGACAACTTCATTTCGCTGGTAAAGGAAAGCGCCTATGATTCCCTGCTCTTCCACAGGGTAATACGTGATTTCATGATCCAGGGCGGGGATCCGGACTCGAAGAACGCAGAGCCGGGAGCGCTTCTGGGCGAAGGAGACCGGCCCTACACCATCCCCTCAGAGTTCCGGCTAAACAAAGGCATCTTCCACCGCCGCGGTGTGCTCGCCGCCGCCCGCGAAGGGGACGACGTGAACCCGGAGCAGCGCAGTTCCGCCATGCAGTTCTACATTGTCTGGGGCCGGGTTTTCGACGACGAGAGCCTGGACAGGCTCCAGGAGCGCCTTGACCAGTTCACCGGAGGCAAGGTAAAACTGACACCTCAGATGCGTGAGGCCTACAGGACCGTTGGCGGCACACCCCACCTCGACGGACAGTATACCGTTTTAGGCGAGGTGGTCTCCGGCCTTGAAGTCGTAGAAGCAATCCAGAACGTTGCCACCGACCATAACGACCGCCCCCTCGACGACATCCGCATCATCCGCGCATACTTGAAGTAAGGCGTCAAAGGATTATTTGGCGCAGGTCCTCTAATTATTCTGCCAGGTATTCTTGGTATAGAGCCACAGGTCCATAGTGCCACAGCTTGGTGCTTTCTTGTTCCAAGCGTTTGTATGTGCTGGAGGCGTAGAACTTGGTCAAAGCGTCACTGATGCTTAAATGCTCGTCTTCTGCAATAAAAGCAGCTACGGCAGCTACTTTACCTGCGATAATTAAATACAGGTTTTGCCGGGTGATTTCTGCTCTCATATTCGTACCTCCTTCGCTTGTGAAAAAGTCAGTGTTTGAAGCGCCCGCATCCTGTCTTTATGGCGCTAAGGTCATGGCCGCAGATGACAAGCATGTCACGCCAGGCCACAAAAATGCAGGAAAACGTGGCCGCGCATGACAAGGGCATCACGCCAGGCCACAAAAACACGGAAAAACGTGGCCGCGGATGTATACAGCTACACAAAAACCAACAGAAGTAACGTAGAAGAGCCTGTCTCTCCGTACAAGAAATGCAGGCCATGCGGCCTGCATTCTTAAGGCGGAGAGACCGAGATTCGAACTCGGGATACGCTTTTGGCGTATACACGCTTTCCAGGCGTGCCTCTTAAGCCACTCGAGCATCTCTCCAATGTGGGGCTTCCCGAAAACGGGACTGCAAAGTTACAAACAATTTCTTATTTTGCAATAGTTATAATTGGAATTGACGGAGATAATTGCCATCTTTGCAAGTCTATGAAGAGATTGGGAATAATTGTCATGACAGCGGCGGCTATTCTGTCCTGTTTAATGGCTTCGGCACAGGGCGGAGGTGATGCGCTGCCGTTTGTGAGGACGGAGTTCGGACCGGCGCTTACCGGGACGGCGGGTGCGGCGGTGGCAAGCGCGGAGACCGGGCCCTGGGGTGTTTTCAGGAATGCATCGGCAATGGGTTTTCCGGGATGCCTGCAGGGCGTTGCGGGAGAATTCCGCGCGGGAGCCGGGAACTTTGGGTTCAGCGGAGCGGGCATGGCAAAGATAATGAACAGGATTGGCTTCGGTCTGGGAGCGTCTTATCTTGGAGGAGATAGTATCGGAGGTTTCAGGACTCACGACATTCTGGTTTCAGGGGGCATCGCATACGGAATCAAGGATTATCTTTCAATTGGAATAAACACGCGTTTCGCCAAACAGGTCCTCACGGAAAGTATCTCTTACGAGGGTGCAAGCATAGACATAAACGCCATGGCAAAGATTTCCTATGCAATGACCGCCACAATAGGACTCTCCGCCCTGGGCCATAAGGTTGTTTCAGCTTCCGGCACAGAGTACAGGCAGCCCGCAAACGTTTACGCCGGAGCGGAGTATGTACTGGGTCTTGAAGGCCACAAGCTGGCCCTGGACGCCATGGGAGAGTACTATTTCTCCGGCAACTTCGGAGCCGCCCTTGGAGCTTCATTTACTTATGAAGACATGGTCACTGTACGCGCCGGCTACCGTTACGCCAGTGAGTGGTGTGTCATTCCTTCCCACTTTGCGCTGGGGCTTGGAGGCAAATACATGGGCTTTACCTTTGACGCCACTTTCGCAGTATTGCCGTCTTCATACATTACCTGTGCAAGCATAGGATTCAATTTTTAAGGAATAATGACTATCAATCTGGACAAGAAAGAAATCCCGGTGCTTCTTCTCACCGGCTATCTTGGCAGCGGAAAGACAACGCTGCTGAACCGCATTCTCGCAAACGAGAAAGGAATAAAGTTCGCCGTCATAGTGAACGACATAGGAGAGGTCAACATTGACGCCAGCCTTATTGAGCAGGGCGGAATCGTGGGTCAGCAGGACAGCTCCCTGGTAGCTCTCCAGAATGGTTGCATCTGCTGCACGCTGAAGATGGACCTGGTCCAGCAGATCGCAGAGCTTACATCGGCCAGGAAATTCGACTACATTGTGATAGAGGCCTCCGGAATCTGCGAGCCTGCGCCCATCGCCCAGACCATCAGCACCATCCCCGCCCTTGGGCCTCAGTACATGCTGGGGAACCTTCCCTACGTGGACTGCATCTGCACCGTGGTGGACGCCCTCCGCATGAAGGACGAGTTCGACTCCGGCGCCGCCCTCCAGAAAGAGGACATTGAGGATGAGGACCTGGAGCGACTGGTCATCGAACAGATAGAATTCTGCAACATCGTCCTCCTTAACAAGGCCTCCGAAGTGTCTGCCGATGAGCTTGGAAAGCTCCGCTCCATAGTGAAGACCATCAATCCCGGCGCCCGCGTACTGGAATGCAACTACGGCGACGTGGACCTTTCGGAACTGGTCTACACCGGCATGTTCAACTTTGACGAGGTGGCAACGTCGGCCGCCTGGATAGCCGCCATCGAGGGAGAGGAGGAAGAGGATCACGAAGCCGAGGGAGAGGCCCTGGAATACGGCATCGACACCTTTGTCTGGAACCGCCGCCCGGCAATGTCGCTCAACAAGTTTGACGATATGGTGGCAAGGAAATGGCCCTCCAACATAATCAGGGCCAAGGGGATCTGCTACTTCTCCGACAAACCGGACCAGTGCTACCTCTTTGAGCAGGCCGGCCGCCAGAAGACCATCCGCGAAGCCGGAATGTGGTTCGCCACCATGCCGGAGGACGAGCTCCAGGACATGATGATGCGTGACAAGAACCTACGCAGGGATTGGGATCCGGAGTATGGAGACCGCATGCAGAAGATAGTCTTCATAGGCCAGAACCTGGACAAGGAGTCCATTGAAAATCTCATGGACGGCTGCCTCGAAGAATAAGACGAAACACACCGCAACCACAAATGGACAGGTATCCCTTGACTGCAAGGACTATCTGTCCGTTTTTTTATTATATTTGTGGGAAACTATAACTGTATAGACACAATGGGAAACCTTGAATCAATCCTTGGCCATTTTGCCATAGAGGGCACCATAAAGGAAGTAAAGCCCCTTGGCAACGGCCTCATCAATGACACCTATAAAGCCGTAACTGAAGGCAGCGCCCCGGACTATGTTCTCCAGAGAATAAACAACGCCATTTTCCAGGACGTGGACTTGCTGCAGCACAACATTGAAGCTGTGACAAGGCATATCCGCGGAAAACTGGAAGCCGCAGGGGAAAAAGATCTGGACCGCAAAGTCCTCCGTTTTGTCCCCCTCAAGGACTCCCCCAAGACATACCTTTTGGACGACGGAAAATACTGGAGAGTCTCCGTTTTCATCCCCGATGCCTTCACGTACGACACCGTAGACCCCAAGTACTCCTGCTTCGCCGGAGAGGCCTTCGGCCGCTTCGAGGCCCAGCTTGCAGACATTCCGGACACCCTTGGGGAAACCATCCCGGATTTCCACAACATGGAGCTCCGCGCCCGCCAGCTGGAAGAGGCCGTGTCCGCAGACAAGGCCGGAAGGCTCAAGGACCCGGAGGTTCAGGCAATACTTGCTCAAATGCGTGAGCATATGGAGGAAATGTGCCTCGCGGAGCGCCTTCACAGGGAAGGAAAGCTCCCCAAGCGCATCTGTCACTGCGACACAAAGGTCAACAACATGATGTTCGACGCAGAAGGCCGCGTCCTCTGCGTCATAGACCTTGACACCGTGATGCCCAGCTTTGTCTTCTCGGACTTCGGAGACTTTCTCCGCACTGCCGCCAACACCGTGGCGGAGGACGATCCCGCCATCGAGAAAGTCGCCTTCCGGAAAGAGATTTTCGAGGCCTTTGCAAAGGGCTACGTCAAGGAGGCATCGGCCTTTCTCACTCCAGTGGAAAAGGAGAATCTCCCCTACGGGACCCTGCTGTTCCCCTTCATGCAGGCCGTCCGTTTCTTCGCCGACTACCTCAACGGTGACACCTACTACAAGATCAAGTACCCGGAGCACAACCTGGTCCGCACCCGCAACCAGATGGCCCTGTTCCACAGCGTGCTTGCCAACATGGATTACATGAAAAAGTATATAGCGTCGTTATGAAAAAGATTCTGACCATACTGGCCTTTGCGGCCGTCCTTTTTGCCTGCTGCCCCAAGCAGACCGTGATCAAGACCAAGGTTCCCCCGCGTCCTGCAGGACAGCAGGACATGCTTCAGTTCGCCGCTGAACCAATTGCCGATGTGGGCATTGGTGTAGTTGGTCTTGGAGACCGCGGCTCCGGCGCAGTCCACCGCCTCACATACGTTCCCGGCTGCCACGTCGCAGCCATCTGCGACATTGAGCAGGACCGTGCGGAAAAGAACCTCAAGGTCCTTCAGGAGCGTGGCCAGACCGCCAAGATTTACGCCGGCGATGACCAGATTTACAAGCAGCTCTGCGAAGATCCGGACGTGGATCTCGTATACGTCTGCACGGACTGGATCCACCACGTTCCCGTGGCCCTCTATGCCATGGAGCACGGCAAGCATGTCGCCGTAGAGGTCCCTTCCGCAGAAACCCTTCAGGCATGCTGGGACCTGGTGAACACCTCTGAGCGCACGCGCCGGCACTGCATCATCCTGGAGAACTGCTGCTACGACTTCTTCGAGCTCACCGCCCTTGCAATGGCACAGGCCGGTGTTTTCGGCGAAATAATCCACGCAGAAGGCGCGTACAACCACAACCTGGACCCCTTCTGGGACGGCTATCGCAACAACTGGCGCCTGGAATTCAACCAGAAGCACCGCGGAGACCTCTATCCCACCCATGGCTTAGGCCCCGTGGCCCAGGCCCTGAACATCCATCGCGGAGACCGTTTCGAAACCCTCGTCTCCATGGATACCAAGCCCTTCAACGGCCCCAAGCTGGTGGAAAGCCGTACCGGCAAGCCATGCACGGACTTCCAGAACGGCGACGTCACTATGACAATGATCCGTACCGTAAAGGGAAAAACCATCCTCATAGAGCACGATGTCATGACCCCCAGGCCGTATGACCGCATGTATCAGCTTGTGGGAACGGACGGTTATGCCGGCAAGTATCCCGTAGAGCAGATCTGCCTCCGTGCAGAGATGCCCGAGGAGGTGAATTACCAGGATCTGGACTTCGAAAAGGTATACACCGGGGAGGAGCTTGAAGCTCTCATGGCAAAGTACCCCAACCCCATCATGACTCCGGAACTCAAGGCCCTGGCCCAGGAAGTAGGCGGCCACGGCGGCATGGACTTCATCATGGACTACCGCCTTATCTACTGCCTCAACAACGGCCTCCCTATGGACATGGACGTCTATGACCTGGCCGAATGGTGCTGCCTCACAGAGCTTTCCAGAGTTTCACTTGAAAACGGATGCGCTCCGGTCGAGGTCCCTGACTTCACCCGCGGCGCCTGGAACAAGATTGACGGCTTCAGCTACGCCTTTGCAAAGTAAGTTTTCCCGCTGTGAAATTGTGACCGGAATGCCCCTTGGGGTGTTCCGGTTTCATTTTTAATGAAAAAGTCTTATCTTTGTAGGCTGATTGAAATTAAGTTGACAAAAAATATGAAAAAAATCTTAACGGCTATTGCGTGCATCCTGCTTTCACTCACAGCTCTTGCACAGTCCGCAAACATGCTGTCAATGGCACGCGCAGAGCTTGCAAAGCGCGGCCTTGAAGAAACTGAAGTCCGTGCCCGCCTCTTGGAGGAGGGCATTGACGTGGATTCCATTCCTCCTACAGAGTACGCCTCTTACCAGGACCGCGTCTTGGAAATCATCAACAAGATGCAGGCGGAAAAGGCAGCGATAACTGCGGCCGTAACCCAGGCCGTACCTTCCGCAGCCGCCGGTACGGAAATCATAGCAGAAGCCGCCAGTGAAGCCATGACTCCCAACCAGTTCCCCCAGACAACCATGGGAGAAGCCGCTGCGGAAGAGGCGCTGGAACGCACGCTGAAAGACAATCATGTATCCGAAACTGCCGGGGATGACATTTATGGTCACGCCCTCTTTACCGGAACGTCCATGGACGTTTTCCGCACAACGGACGGCGCCCAGGCCCCGGACACCTATGTACTTGGAGAAGGAGATGAGATCCATATTTCCATCTTCGGCGGCTCCCAGACTGAGATTCACCAGCGCATAGGACTTGACGGCTCCATCCAGCCCGCAGGTTCTTCCAAGATTTTCATCAAGGGCATGACTCTCGCCCAGGCCCGCAAAGCCGTCACCGCCAGGCTGGCCCAGCACTATTCCTTCCGTCAGGACCAGATAGCCGTCACCATCACCACCGCACGTACCCTTTCCGTAAGCATCTACGGTGAGGTGGGTGTCCAGGGCGGCTTTACCCTCAGCGCACTCAACACCGCATTCAATGCCCTTGCGGCAGCAGGTGGTCCCACGGCAATGGGTTCCATCCGTAATATCCAGCGCTCCCGCGCCGGCAAGACCTCCCGCCTGGACCTCTACAAGTACATGAAGGGAGAAATCAAGGACATACAGTATGACCTCCAGAACAACGATGTCCTCTTTGTCCCCGTGGCCCAGAAGATTGTCCGCATAGAAGGTGCCGTCAAGCGCCCAATGCGCTATGAGATGACAGACGGCGAATCCCTCAAGGAACTCATCGACTATGCCGGCGGCCTCCGTGACAACGCTTATATGGAGTACGCCCAGATCGAGCGCCGCGAAAACGGAGAACTCAAGATTCTGGAGTTCGACCTTGGAAATGTCGTTTCCGGCGGCCAGAAAGTTGAACTTAACCCCGGAGACATCGTCCGCATCAAGACTGCAGACCGTCCAATGGAGAATTACGTCTCTGTCAGGGGTGACGTTTACTACGGCGGCGAGTTCGACTTTGAGAACAACCAGAGTCTCAAGGAGCTCCTTGAAAAAGCAAAGCCCCGTTACACCGCAAGGACAGACTACGTCTTCGTAGAGCGCACAAGGGCGGATGAAACCGTCGAGGTCCTCACCGTTCCGTTCCCCGGAATTGACGGGAATCCGGACTTCCAGCTTCAGGCAAGGGACGCCGTCCGCGTGCTTGAGTTGGCATCGTACCGTGACACCGGAACCATCTCCGTGAGCGGCCAGGTCCGTGATCCCTTCACCAGGTCATTCGGTCTCAACGACCGCATGACAATAGGCCAGGCAATCGAGTATGCCGGCGGCCTCAGGCCCAGCGTATATCCGGTGGCCTACATCTTCCGCACGGATCTCACCAATCCGGACAAGAAGGAGTACCTCCGCGTCTCCCTTGAGACAGACAGCGAAACCCTCCTCCAGCCCGGTGACGAACTCCGCATCTACGACAACACCACCTACACCAACATCGGCGAGGTCCGTATCAGCGGCGCCGTCAAGAACCCCACCAGCATTACATACAATTCCGCAGTTTCCCTGCACGATCTCATTTCAATGGCCGGCGGCTTCACCGTTGGTGCGGCATATGACATGGTTCAGGTGTTCCGCATGAACATCTCCCAGAAGGACGAGGTCAAGTTCGACATTATTCCCATCGCCGTAGATGAGAATTACTATCCCGAAGATTCCGCCTTCCAGCTCCAGCCTTATGACCACATCGTGGTCCGCATGACTCCCAACTTCACTCACGGCCGCACCGTGGAAATCAACGGCAGGGTCAAGTATCCGGGCGAATACATAATCCAGGACAATAAGACAACGCTGTCGGAGATAATCAAAATCGCCGGCGGTCTATTGGACGATGCCAGCCCCCACGGCATCCTGTTCCGAACTTATCGCAACCGCGGCAACATTGCAGTGAACCTGAAGGACATGAAAAAGCACTTCGGCAACTACTCCTACGATCCCATCGTCATGGACGGAGACGTGGTCAACGTTATCCGCATGGAAAACACCGTCACCATCCGTGAACTCGGAACCCGCATGGCACAGTACGTTCCCGAAGATTTCTCCTCCACGCAGAAGACACTGATCTATCAGGGCGGATTCAGCGCAAAGTGGTACATAGACAACTTCGCCGGAGGCCTTGTCAAGACCGCAGACCGCGCCAGCATCACCGTTACCCTTCCCAACTACCAGACCATTGGCACCAAGCATATCCTTGGCATCCCTGTCTATCCCAAGGTTGAACCCGGCAGCACTATTACCGTGACAATCGACCAGCAAAAGAAACAGAAGATAGACAAGCCTAAGGAGAAGATAGATTGGGAGAGACTTGCGGCATCCACACTCTCCACCCTGACTTCCGTCACCTCCATGATCCTCCTCATCGAACGACTCAACTAGCCATGGACCAGAATTACAATTACAATACGCCTCAGGAAGAAGAGGAGGGCATAGACATAATGGCCCTTGTCAAGCAGCTTTGGGACGGCCGGAAAACCATTATTATCGTGACAGCGGTATTCATGGTCCTGGGCCTTGTGGCCGCCCTTACCATGAAGCGCACTTACACCGTCAGCACCGTCATGGTTCCCCAGATGAGCTCCCGTTCCAATTCGTCCCTCAGCAGCCTCGCGTCGCTGGCAGGATTTGACCTTGGACTCATGAACAATACCGGCGGAGATATCTCTCCCCTGGTTTATCCCCAGATAGTGAGCAGCGTTCCCTTCCGCAAGGAGCTCATCTACACTCCTTTCCACTATGAGAAGGCAGACACTGCTGTAACCATGTTCACATATGCCAAGGAATACGCCAAGCCTTCCGTCATGAGTTATGTGCTCAAGTACACCATAGGCCTTCCCGGAGTCATCTTGGGGGCTCTACGCAAGGAAAAGCCGGAAATGGAACTTCCTTCCTCAGGAGAAGGGAATAATGATGAACCCAAGCCAATCCTTCTCTCCAAGGATGAGGCAAAACTCATGAAGGTAATATCCCAGAACGTTGGCCTTTCGGTGGACAAGAAGGAAGGATACATTACCCTTAGCGTGGTTGGCTCAGAGCCCATCCAGACAGCGGAGATGGCTCTCAAGGCGCAGCAGCTGCTCCAGAGCGAGGTAACCCGCTTCCGAACGGAAAAGGCGCAGTACAACCTTGACTACATCCAGGCCCGCTACGATGAGATTAAGAAAGAAGCCGAATCCTATCAGGCCCAGCTGGCTACCGTCAGGGACCGCTCCCAGAATATGGCAACAACCCGTGCCAGGATTGAGCAGGAGCGTATCCAGAGCAAGTATAACGTTGCCAATTCAATTTATGCGGAAATGGCCAAACAGCTGGAGCAGGCCAAGATGCAGGTCAAGCGTGACACGCCGGTACTTGCCGTCCTGCAGCCCGTCACAGTTCCCAACAAGCCCTCAAACAGCCGCGCAAAGACCCTCATAGTCTGGACCTTCCTCGGTGGTATTCTGGGATGCGGAATTGTACTTGGAAAGAGCTATCTTCCCAAGATAAAGGAATCTTTCCAGAAAACAGGAGAGGCTAAGGAAGAGTAACTTTTACGTAAGTCCTCTCAAGAAACGTAAACCTGTCGGCAGATAGCTGGCAGGTTTCATTTATGCCCTTTCCATCCGTCATGGTAAGCGAAGTACCGCTGACCTGATATGTTCCGTTAAGGAATGAATATACAATATCGCTCCCTGCAAGAACCCTTGTGAATGTACCTTCCGAGGTAAAAAAGATGAGGCCGGGATAGCCGCTGGTTTCACAGGTCCAGACGGTTCCGGCCAGAGCGGACGAACCGGAACTCTCTACGGCAGGGGCCGTCTGCATTACAGCAATGGTATCTACCTGCATGAAGTCTTCGAACATGGTTGCGGCGATACCTCCAACCTGGAGCTTCTTTCCGTTAAGGGTATAGTCCTTCCGGGCAAAATCCCAGCCGTATTTTATACCTTCTTTATGCGCCACGTTCTTGAAGCTTGCGTCAAGGCAGGTACCGTCATGGTCGAAGAAAACTATGTTGAGGTTCCCGGACAGCATGGTTGTCCAGACACTGCCGGCAATGGCATCATGCGCCACGCTGTAAACCGGAGTCATATCCTTGTTCGTGGAACTGTTTTTAAGATGGGTGAACGTGCGGACAAACAAGATGTCCTTAGGCCAGTTCTCTCCGGAAAGTACAAGCCTGTGGCCATCCGTATAATATGTTCCGTGCAAAGCCTGGAAAGCATTCGCACCCTGGTCCAGCTGGAGCACGGAAGCATGCTTCTTATCAGGAAAACAGACACGGGCGGTCTGGTCATTCACGGAGTATGACCAATATGTATTTGGAATCTGTATACGTACAGGTTCCATTACTTTCTTGCATGACACTGAAGCAAGGACGAGCAGTATTAACAGTATTCTTTTCATTGTACGAAACTGGCGAAATAACACTGGAAGAACACATTGGTGATAAGGTATCCCACTATTGTGGACACACTCACCGAAATGAGCCCAGGCATCATGAAACTATGGTTAAGGAGGTATTTGCCTATTACCGTAGTACCGCTTCGGTCAAAGTTGACGGTGGCTATATCCGAAGGGTAGTTGGGGATGAAGAAATACCCGTACACGCTGGGCAGGACCCCCAGAAGGACCGGGCCGGCAATACCAAGCTCATACGCCAGGGGCAGCATTGCCACCACCACCGCCCCCTGGCTGTTGATAAGGACCGATACCATGAAGAACACAAAGGCGATTGTCCAGGGCGCGCGGGTAACAAGGTCCGTGAGCATGGCCTTCATCTGGTCCATATAATTTCCGAAGTAGGTGTCTGCCAGCCAGGCTATGCCGTAGATTGCGATGACGGCCACCATACCGGACTTCCACACTGAACCGGAGACGCAGTTCTTGAGGTCCACCTTGCACAGCATAATGTTAAGCGCGGCCGCAACAAGCATGATAATCTGGATGCAGATATTCATCTTGGGGAGATTGATTGCCTTGGCCAGGGTTTCCCCGCCGCCAAGGTGAATCATCTGGCAGAATGCAAATCCCACAATTACCAGCAGCGCTCCAAGGAAAATGAACACGGAGAGCTTTGCCTCACGGGTTATCTCCTTGTCCAGCGTGGTGGTCTTGTTCACATACATGTACTTGTACAGATTGGGGTCTGCCTTGCGGGCCTGGAATTCAGGGTCGTCGTCCAGATCCTTGCCGCGCTTGTAAGATGCAAGGGATGCGCACATGAGGCCTATAACGCACGCCGGAATGGTTACCATGAGCACCTGGGGGATGCTTACCATATAGCCATTGGCATTGGAAATGGTCACGAATGCCACCACGGCGGCGGCTATGGGAGAACAGGTAATACCTACCTGCGAGGCAATTGAAGCTACGCCGCAGGGTCTTTCCGGACGGATATTCTTTTTAAGGGCAATGTCACAGATAATTGGCATGATGGTATACACCACGTGGCCTGTTCCAACCATTACGGTGAGGAAGAAAGTCACCAGGGGGCCCAGGAACGTAATGTGATCAGGATGTTTGCGGAGCACCCTTTCCGCTATCTGAATCATCCAGTCCATACCGCCGGAGGCCTGAAGGGTTCCGGCGCATGTAACGGCTGCTATGATAATGTAGATAACATCCGTGGGCGGAGTACCGGGTTTGAGTCCAAAGCCGAATACCAGTATGGCAAGGCCAATTCCGGAAATAGCGCCAAGAGCAAGGGAGCCGTAACGGGAGCCCACATAAAGAGCCGCAAGGACAATGAGCAGCTCTATTATCATGACAAAGCTCATATATTATTGTTTAGTGATTTCAAATATAGTGATTTTTTGGCACAGAAAGTGTATCTTTGTACTTTGAAAACGAGAAAAAGAATGAAAAGGTTAGTATCTGTTGCCCTTGCAGCACTTCTCACGGTAAGCCTCTCCGGCCAGCAAATCCGAACCAACTACCGTTCCGGCAACTCCACAACTCACATTTCCACAGACTATGAGGAAATGAAGATTGCCGGCATCTCCAGCCAGGTACGTGTAGAATTCGTGGGCTTCTCCGATGGCACACGTATGTACCTTCTATATATTAATATGGACCAGAAGGAAGCTGTCTCGGCCCCCAAGGGAGTAAAGATGGCCGTAACCCTCAAAAACGGCAAGTTCGTCCGCCTTGAACAGATAGGCCAGAGTTCTGCCACTCCCCGACGCTTCGACAACGGCCTTGTCCGCAACCGCCTAAAATATGCGGTTGAGACAAAGGACATGGAGAAGATGCTCAAGGGCGTAACGGCCATAGACATTGTCACCGGCTGGAATCCCGAAGACTTCGTTCAGGCAAAATTCCAGGAAGACGAGTTCGCAAGCCTTCTGGAGCGTCACTGCGAGGCCATCCTTAAAGCATCGGAAAGCACTGTAGACCTTACCGCCAGCCTTGGCGCTTATGATCAGAACAAAAACAGCGTCATGATATCGGCCAACCCTGTCGTGGGGAAGGGAGAGCACTTCGTATACAACGTCATCCTCTCCAACATATACTACAAGAACACCGGCGGAGAGGACTTTGACCTTGCCTTCGTAATAGGCACCGAGAGCAAGTACCTGATTCCGTACGATTCTACCGTCCGCTTTAACCTGCGCGACGGCAGCCTCATCGCCCTCCCCAATGCCCGCGAGGACCACAACTTCGTCTACGTCTACCCTTCACCGGAAGAGATTTTCCGCATGGCCACCGTAGGCGTCTCCTCTTTCAGCATAGATTCTGACGGCTCCCCCATCATTGCCGATTCCTTCCCGGAAGGTCCTGACAGTTTCACTTCCGCCCTCAACCAGCAGCTCCAGGTCCTCATGAGCGCCAGTCCAAGATAATTTCCCTCATTCCGGGCTTACCCCGGAATATCTTGCCATTTGACAAAAAAGTAGTATCTTTGCATCCCACTTTGGTCCCGTAGCTCAGTTGGATAGAGCAACAGCCTTCTAAGCTGTGGGTCGCGCGTTCGAGTCGCGCCGGGATCACGAAAAGCAGCCCAAAAGGCTGCTTTTTTCGTAAAAACGGCCCATAACAGCGCAGAAATCAAATATTTATTTTGATTTTCCGCAAATAATTTTTAAATTGGCGGCAGAAAAACACACAACACAACATTTATAATCAATTTTAAACCTAAACATTATGGAAAAGCTCATTGCTGCTATCAAGGCCCAGGTAAACGCTATCCTGGCAGACATCGACAAGGTGGACAACAAGGCCGCTAAGGCACGTGTCCGCAAGGCCACCCTCCTCCTCGAGAAGGCTGCGAAGGAATATCGTAAGGTCAGCGTGAAGTAATTATTCTTTCATGCAATAAAAAAGCCGCCCTCAAAAGGGGCGGCTTATTTGTTACTTGACCATTCCGCTGAATCCCATAAATGCCAGCGCCAGGATGCCAACGCTCACTATGGCAATTGGCACTCCTTTGAAGGCTTTTGGAACATCGTTCAGGGCCAGGTGCTCGCGGATACCGGCGAAGATCACCATTGCAAGGCCGTAACCAAGGGATGTGGCAAAGGCATAAACCAGAGCCTGCCCCAGGTTCAGCATGCCGCCGGGGACGAAGGCGAACTCCTTGGTCACGACATTTATGGCAACGCCAAGAACCGCACAGTTTGTGGTAATGAGCGGGAGGAAAATACCCAGCGCCTGGTAAAGGCTGGGAGAAACCTTCTTGAGGACAATTTCCACCATCTGAACCAGTGCGGCTATTACCAGGATGAAGGAAATAGTCTGCAGGAATTCTATCCCTAAGGGAACCAGCAGATACCTGTTCACCAGATAGGTTACCAGCGTAGCCAGGGTAATCACGAAGCACACGGCCATGGACATTCCCGTTGCCGTGGACAGTTTGTTGGATACGCCAAGATAAGGGCAGATACCCAGGAACTGTGCAAGGACGATATTGTTGACGAATATCGCAGAGATAATTATGAGAAAATATTCCATGGCTACTTCTTGAACAATTTGTTGAACAATACCATAAGATATCCCAGGCACAGGAAAGCTCCTGGGGCCATCACGAAGGCCAGCATGCCGTCGTGCCCGCCTATGAAGTTCCATCCGAAGGCGCTTCCTGATCCCAGAATTTCACGCACGAGGCCCAGCACCGTAAGGGAGCAGGTGAAGCCAAGGCCTACTCCAAGGCCGTCACATGCGCTCTCCAGAACGCCGTGCTTGTTTGCAAAGGCCTCTGCACGTCCAAGCACAATGCAGTTGACAACGATAAGGGGAATGAACAGGCCCAGGGTCTCATACATGGCGGGCGTAAAGGCCTGCATCAGGAGTTGCAGCAGAGTCACGAAAGTGGCTATCACCACAATATACACCGGGATGTGGACCTTGTCCGGCACAACTGGCGCAAGGGCCGATATTGCCATATTTGACAGCACCAGCACAAAGAGAGTAGCTAGTCCCATGGACATACCGTTAATTGCCGATGTGGTAGTTGCAAGCGTAGGGCACATGCCCAGCAGCAGCACAAACGTGGGATTGTTCTTGACAAGCCCGTCGGTAATCAGTCTGAACTTACTCATGGCAAACCTCCTTAAACTTATTCAACGCATTCTCCACTGCGCTCACGTATGCGCGGGATGTAATTGTGGAGGCCGTGATGGCATCTACATCGCCTCCGTCCTTGGTTACGGACAGTTTCTTGACGGAAGGATTGAAACCCCTCCACTGGTCTGTGAACCTGGGGTCTGTAGTGCACTTGGCGCCAAGGCCTGGAGTTTCCGCGTGTGAGAGGACGGAAGTGTTGTACACAACTCCGTCAGGTGTGACCCCCACAATCAGGGAAAGCGGGCCGCCGAAACCCACAGCGGTGGATTCTATGGCGTATCCCACAACCGTATCTCCATCCGTCGCCGTATAATACCGGCCTTCCTCATTGTATTCCACGTCCGTGAAATGTGGCAGCACCTGAGCGACGGCCTTGTTGGTCTTCTCAGCTGCGGCGGCGGCAATTGGTTCCTTTGTAAGCACATATGCTCCGCCAAGAACCGCGCTGCAGAAAAGGCAGGTAAGTCCCAGCACAAGGACCATGTTTGTAAGATTGGATTTAACTGCCATGGCTATTTCCTCCCGAATTTTTTCTGGTGGAACCACATGTTAAGAAGCGGCACCACGGAGTTCATGATAAGGATAGCGAAGCTCACGCCTTCCGGATAGGGCCCGAAGTAACGGATCATCATGGTGAGGAAGCCTATTCCCACGCCGAAGATGACTCCGCCCCAAAGGCTCATTGGCGATGTCACATAGTCCGTGGCCATGAAGCATGCGCCAAGGATGAGACCGCCGGAGAGAAGGTTGAACAGGGAATCCGTGAACCTTTCCGGGTTGATTTCCCAGAAAACGAGGGCGGTAAGAGCTACCGTAGCAAAGATGCTGAGGGTAATCCAGGGTTTGATGACCTTGCGGATGCAGAGGTACACGAAACCGGCCAGAAGTGCCAGGGCACAAACCTCGCCGGCGCTGCCGCCAAGGTTTGCAAACAGCATCTGGGAGTAGCTGTAGCCGTTGGAAGCCATTATTTCCTGTACGGTTGAGCCCTGCAGCAGGCCTTCCTGGATGGCGCCAAGGGGCGTGGGGCCGGAGACGGCATCAACAATGCCCTGAGGAGCTCCCCAGGTTGTCATGTAAGTGGGGAAGGACACCAGAAGGAACACGCGCCCCACCAGGGCAGGATTCCAGATATTCTGGCCGATACCTCCGAACGTCAGTTTCGCAACGCCTATGGCAACCACTGCACCTATGACCACAACCCACAGAGGCGTGGTATAGGGAAGGTTCATTGCCAGGAGCATACCGGTAATCACGGCAGAGAAGTCTCCTATTGTAGAAGGCTTCTTGAGCATGAACTTGGTGACAGCCCATTCCAGAAGTACGCAGGAAGCAATGCTCACTGCCATGAGTAGGACCTCCCTCCAGCCATAGAACACAAAGGAGCATACGGCTGCCGGGACAAGGGCAATTACAACATCCAGCATAAGCCTCCTGGTGGAGTCCTTGGCATGGATGTGGGGCGAGGGTGATATTGTTAACTTGCTCATAATCACTTACTTTTTAGCCTCGGCAGCAGCTTTTGCGGCAGCGGCGCGGGCACGGATTGCGCCAAGCACGGCGGCTTTGGCCTGACGTATGTTGTCCAGAAGAGGAATGTGAGCGGGGCAGGAATACAGGCAGCAGCCGCATTCTATGCAGTCCTGCGCAGCGTTCTGCTCCAGGGCTTCCAGGTCATTGACCTTTGCGTAACGGTAAAGGAGGAAAGGTTCCAGACCCATAGGGCAGGCGCCTGCGCACTTGCCGCAGCGGATGCAGGCGGTCTCAGGGGCACGGAGCGTCTGCTTTGCGGTAAGGAACAGTACTGCCGATGTCCCCTTGAGGGTGCTTGCGTCAAGGTTTGCAATAGCGCGTCCCATCATGGGGCCGCCGCTTATAACTTTCACGGCATCTTCCGGCACTCCTCCAAGGTAGTCTATTATATATTTAATAGGAGTACCTACCCTTACCTGAAGGTTCGCCTGGTGAGGGAAGCACTCTCCGGTCACGGACAGCACGTTGTCCACAAGGGGCTTGTTCTTCTGGACGGCGTCATAGACGGCAAGCGCTGTGCCTACGTTCTGGACCACGGCGCCGACGCTTATGGGAAGCGCTCCGGAGCCCACCTGACGATGCATCACGGCATCAATGAGCTGCTTTTCACTTCCCTGCGGGTAGCGCATCTTCATGGGCATTACGCTGATACCCTTAAAACCAAGCCTGCCTATAATCTCTTCAATATGAGCGATTGCCTCCGGCTTGTTGACTTCGACTGCGATGGTGCAAGGGACATTTCCCATAACCTGGCTAAGGATAGCCGCACCAACCACCACCTGTTCTCCCTTTTCCAGAAGGACGCGGAAGTCAGATGTGAGGTACGGTTCGCATTCGCAGCCGTTGATAATGACCATTTCACACTTGGAGCCCGGAGGCGGCGAGAGTTTCACGTGCGTGGGGAAGGTAGCGCCGCCAAGGCCCACTACGCCGGCAAGGCGTATCTTTTCGATGATGGCCTTGTTGTCCTCCGGAATATCCGTAACCAGGGTATCCGAAAGGTCTATTCCTTCTGCCCACTCATCTCCCTCAACGGCAATCTCAATGCACATCTGCGGATTACCTGCAAGGTCCGGCCTGGGAGCTATGGACTTCACAGTTCCGCTCACGGAAGAGTGGATAAAGGACGATACGAAACCGCCGGGCTCTGCAATGGGCTGACCCACCTTCACCTTGTCCCCAACCGCCACGATGGGCTTGGCCGGGGCACCTATGTGCTGGGAAAGCTGCAGATACACCGCGGGAGCAAGCGGCAGCTGCTCTATGGCGCACCCGCGTGAGAGCTTGCTGTCATGCGGGTGGACACCGCCTATGGAGAATGTATTCTTACTCATCTTTCTTTGCCTCCTTTTCTTTTAACTGGCGTTCCTTGATGCGGGCTTTCACGGCATCCTTGTCAAGGGGCTTGGGGAAGCCGACGCCATGAATGGCGCCGGTAGGGCACACGGCCTCGCACTCGCGGCAGAGCTTGCACTTGGAGGCATCAATGTAAGCGACATTGCCTTCTATCACGATAGCATCTTTTGTGCAAGTCTTGGCACAAATGCCGCAGCCTATGCAGGCATTGGCGCAGGCCTTCTTTGCCACAGGGCCCTTGTCCCTGTTCACGCAGCTCACGAACTCGCGCATGCCGCGGGGGCCTTTGGGGCGGAGCTCTATGATGTGCTTGGGACAGGCCTTGACGCAGGCGCCGCAGGCGGTGCACTTCTCCTGGTCCACAACAGGGAGGCCGGTTTCCGGATCCATGGAGAGGGCTCCGAATTGGCAGGCGTTCACGCAGTCTCCGCAGCCCAGGCAGCCGTAGGAGCAGCCTGTGTCACCGCTGTAGAGGGCTGCCTTGACCTTGCAGGAAGCATAGCCGTCGTAGTTATTGATGCGGGGACGGGCCTGACAGGTGCCGTTGCAGCGAACAACCGCCACCATGGGAGCCTTCTCCTTAACCTCATAGCCCAGTATCTGAGCCACCTTGGCCATGGTGTCGTTGCCTCCCACGGGACAGTAGATGCTGTCCAGATTCGGTGCCTTGACGGCGGCTTCCGCAAAGGCGCGGCAGCCGGCAAAGCCGCAACCGCCGCAGTTTGCTCCCGGCATAGCCTTTTCAACCTCGTCTATGCGCGGGTCTTCCTCTACCTTGAAGCGTTTGGCCACAAGGTACAGCACCAGCGCAAGCACAAGGCCCAGGACGGTCACCACTGCGATTGTCCAGATGATGATTCTAACCATAGGTTATCGTTTTATTGTAAATATATATTCGTTCCTAAGGGTGTCTCGGAAAAGCCACAGAAGGAAATAATAGATTCCCATGGCGCCTATTCCGGATACTCCGGCCACCACTTCTCCAACTCCAAGGGCAATGAGTCCCAGGATAACGGCAAGCAGTACCACAAGCGGTATAAAGTATGCAAGCCACACGGCTTTCATACCCATAGAGGCCTTGAGGACCAGGTCCACCTCATCTCCTACACCATAGGAGGCATAGGGGTCTGTGGGCAGCTCAACCGCTTTTTCAACCACATCAGCCATTCCGCAGAGGCCTGCCGCATGGCAGGAGCCGCACGCACCATGCTGTTCTATTGCCACAGTGGTTATCTGCGGCGTCATTCGCACAATGCGACCCTTATGGCTTACATCTCCCTTCATTTAAGGAGGAGGGATGAGAATGGATACTTGAGGTTATCGTATGCCTTCAGCCAGCCCCTGACGGCACCCACGCGGAGCGGAGCCATGAAACCTACGGGGAGGCGGTTGCCATCGTCCGAAATCCAGAGCACGAACTCTTCCTCTCCGGTAAACATGGCACCGGAGACCACCGTGCAGGTAAAGCGCATGCAGCGCACCTTGCCCAGTTTCCTCACCTTCACCACTTCCTTGCCCCTGTAGGTGAGAAGGATGTCAAAGACGGAATCGTCAATGGCGAAGCTCAAGGGGTACTTGCCGCCGACCATGAGCCTGGAGGTGTCCATGCAGCGTGCATAGTAAAGGATGGAGCCAATGTCGAACACGCACTCCTTAAGGGGAATATCCAGGTTCTGGGGGCCCTTGCGGTCGAAGTTGACATCCGCATGGATTATCTTCTTGTCCCAGTCGTAGTAGTACAGGTTGGTGGCGTTGTAGTTGCCCTCGTGGGTATCGCGGATGAACTTGAGGGGGCGGATATCGTCAATGGACATCCAGCCCTGGAAATGTTCCCTCATCTTGAAGAACACGTCGAAAAACGGCATGGACTTCACGTGAAGGGCGGAATGGTAGGCCGACTTTCCGTTAAAGGAGGTGGAGTCTATGGAGAGCTCCGCCTGACCGACTTCCGTATTCACCGCACCCCATTTGAACATCATGGAGAAGGTGAGTTTTTCCCCGGAGTTGAATGCGCGGTTCTTTCCCAGGGGAAGGCAGTTATGGGCCGGCAGTGTCATTGCCGCACCAAGAATCAGGCATAGTACCAGAAATGCGCTCTTTTTCATTCTTTGACCGGTTCTAAAAACTCTCCTGTCTGTCAAAATCATAGTCAGAGGATCCCGGCTCGTTGACTGCGCTTGCCACCGGGCCCCTGGAGGCGTAAACGTCAAGGCTCTGGTCCGGCTCAACAAACTTTACCTGGGAAGCCTTGTACTTCATCTCAATGTCGCAGACTTCACCGTTGCGGTGTTTTGCAATGACAAGGATGGCTTTCTCCTTGTCTTCCGGATTGTCCGACATTCCCACAAAGTCCGGCCTGTGGATGAAGATTACCATATCCGCGTCCTGCTCTATGGAGCCGGATTCGCGAAGGTCGCTGAGCTGGGGCTTTCCGGTACCGCCGGTTCTCTGGACGGCGTTTCTGGAAAGCTGCGAGAGGGCTATGATGGGAACGTTGAGTTCCTTTGCAGTAGCCTTGAGGGTGCGGGAAATTGCCGCAACCTCCTGCTCACGCAGCCCGCGGAGTTCCGCGGGGCCCTGCATCAGCTGCAGGTAGTCCACAACTATGAGACGTACGCCCTTCTGCTTTACAAGCCTCTTGGCCTTGGTGCGGAATTCCATGATTGGAATGCCCGGGGTGTCGTCTATGTACAGAGGCGCCTTGGCAAGGCGCTTGAGCGTTTCTTCAAGCTGGACCCACTCGTACTGTTCAAGTTTCACGCCACCCTTGATTTTTTCACCGGAAAGCCCGGATTCCGTGGTGATGAGACGCTTTCCAAGCTGGTCTGCGCTCATTTCCAGGGAGAAAACGGCGACGGGCATGTTGGACTCTACAGCCGCGTTGCGGGCAATGTTCAGGGCGAATGCGGTCTTACCCACGGACGGACGGGCGGCAAGGATAATGAGGTCGCTCTTCTGCCAGCCCTGGGTGACCCTGTCAATGGTGGGGAACCCGGAAGGAACGCCGGAAGGGCCGGTCATGCCCTGGAGCTCCTGAAGATTGTCCAGCACGGAATTGATTATGGATCCGATGTCCTGGACATCTCTCTTTACGTTGTTCTGGATGGCGGCGAAGACCTTGGACTGGGCGTTGTCTATGAGGTCGTCTACATTGGTGGACTCGTCGAAGCTCTGCTTGAGGATATCGTACGATGCCGTGATGAGGTCCCTCTGGATGGTCTTCTGCTTGAGGATCTTGATGTAGTACTCCATGTGCGCCGCAGCACCTATGTTCTGCGAAAGGCGCGCAAGGGCTACCGGACCGCCCACAATTTCAAGATTTCCCTTGGAGCGGAGCTTGTCGCTTACGGTGATGAGGTCTATGGAGACGTGATCGTTCACCAGGTCCGACATTGCTTCGAAGATCATGCGGTGGTGCTGATCATAGAAGCACGGGGCCGTGAGTTCTTCCATTGCCTCGTCAATGGTGGAGGGTTCCACCAGCATTGCTCCAAGGACGGCTTCCTCAACGTCAAGGGCCTGAGGGGGTTTGTTCCCCATCAGGGCCTCGAGGTTCTGGACTTCGTCCACCTTGCGGGAATTCCTGCGTTCCGCCATTACGGTTTACTTTTCGAAATCAGGGTTGATGATGATGCGGCCGCAGTGCTCGCAGATGATGAGCTTGCGGTTGGAGGCGATTTCCACGCGGCGCTGGGGAGTAATGGTGTTGAAGCATCCTCCGCAGGAGTCGCCGTTGTAGATACCCACCACGGCAAGGTGGTTGTGAACGCTGGAGCGGATGCGCTCGTATGCGCTCATGGTACGGGCGTCAATCTTGGCGGCGCACTCGTCACGGCGTGCCTGGAGCACGGCCTCTTCCTTTGCAGTGGACTCCACGATGGTGTCCAGTTCCTGCTTCTTGGCGGCGAGGTCCTCTCCGCGGACGGTGAGACGGTCCTTTATCTCGTCCAGGGCGGCCTTTTTCTCCGCAATTTCCATGCGGGTGTCCGCGATGGTCTTTTCATCAATCTGGCGGAGAAGGTCCTGGTTCTCGATTTCCTTGTTCAGGGAGTCGTACTCGCGGGAGTTCTGGATGGTCTCCAGCTGGCGTTGGTACTTCTCTATGATGCTCTCGTGCTCTGCGATGGAGAGCTTTGCATCTGCGATGTTGCGGTTGAACTGGTCCACGACTGCGGCGATGGCGGCGCTGCGCTCCTTCAGAGAGGCAATCTCTTCCTCGAGGGCTGCTACCTCTTCGGGGAGTTCTCCGCGGAGCTGGACTATCTTGTCAATCTCAGAGTCTGCTGCCTGGAGTTCATACAGGGTCTTGAGCTTCTCTTCTACGGAAATCTCGGAATCGGCAAAATTTTTCTGGAGGGAGACGAAGGTTTCCCTCTTGTCGATAGGTGCCTCCACTTTCTTTGCGGCGGCGGGTTTCTTGGTGGTTGCCATAAAATGTATAAATCGATTTATTTACTATTTTTCAGCTTCATTGCCGGCTTGACCGGCAATCCCATAGTACCGGACAGGATTGCCCCCATCCAGCACCTCGGATTTAAGGACTGCAAAGTTAGGAAAAATTTTCCTTATCTTCGATAAGAAAATGTCCACAATGCCAACTTCGCTCTCAAAATGGCCGATATCCATTACCATAAAGCCTTCAGGCGTGAAGAAATTATGGTACGATATGTCCCCGGTGATGTACAGCCGGGCGCCGGAAGCCATTGCCGCGGCAATCTCGCTGCCGCCGCTTCCGCCCATCACCGCCACGCGGGAGATGAGCCCGGAAACGGGCTTTGAGTGTCTTATAACTTTTAGCCCGAAGGCCTTCCTGACATGCTCCAGGGCATCTTTTGCCGTCATGGGCCTTGGGAAAACTCCCACGCAGCCAAGGCCTGCGCCCTCGCTGTCCGGCATCATTATCTGAACGTCCTCAAGCCCCAGCTTTGCGGCCATGTCATAGCTCACGCCGCCAATCACTTTGTCGGCGGTGGTGTGCGCGGCATAAACGGCGACCCCGGCCTTCACGGCCTTCACTATGGCAGCTCCCACGGGGTCCTGGGAATTGATGCGGCGAACACCCTTGAAGATGAGCGGATGGTGGGTCACAACCATGTTGCAGCCCTTTGCGGCGGCCTCGTCAATGAGTTCCGGGGTGCAGTCAAAACCAACCAGGACGCCGGTAACAACTTCGTCCTGTGAGCCTATGAGAAGGCCGCTGTTGTCCCAGCTTTCCTGAACGGAAAGGGGTGCAAACTCCTCCAGAACTGCGGTAATGTCCTTTACTTTCATAACACCTTCCTCACAGCCTCCAAGTCTGCCTTTATGCCTTTCAGAAGCTCCAGGGCCTTAACCTTGGACTCCACGCCGCGGCGTTCCTCCTTGAGAACCGCAAGGGCGCCTTCCATAGTCATGCCCTTGGTCTTGAGGAGATACTGAATCTGCTTAAGGACATCTATGTCTTCAGGATGGAACAGACGGTTTCCCTTACCATTGCGCTCCGGCTTGACGAAACGCTCGAAGTAATTGCTCCAATACCTTACTGCGGAGACATTTTCGCCAAGAATTCCGGCGACTTCCCCCATTGTATATATCATCTTTGCCATAGTATGCAAAGATAACAAAAAAACGGGGATTTTACACCCCCGTCCACTTAGTCCATAACGTATGTCATTCCGTCATTTGGCGTGGCTCCGGAATAGACAACCCGCACAGCATAATCAAACGCGTCACAAGTTATGGTTATATCCACATTCAACCGGGTCGTTATGCCTTTTGTATAAGAAAACTTGTCTACTTTTACCTTGTAGGTATTGTACTCCGGTTCCTCGCCTTCCTTCAGAGGATGAGCAAGTTCCTTGAAAAAATACCCATCCTCGCCAAGCTCTATCCCGTCAAGCCAGATACCATCTCCACATCCCGGAACTTCCCTCACAAAAACAGTAAACGGATAATCCCTGCCCTTGGCATCTTTAGCTGCATGCAGATAGATTCTTGAGGCCTCATAGTCAATGGCTCCCGTCTCCTGCTTTTCCTCAAACATATACCATACGGCATCCCCGAGGCCAATATTGTTCATGTCTGCCTGATAAGCGTAATTCAAAGACAACTTCTTCTCCCCATCCACGCTCACATATCCTTTTCCGCCAAGATACAGTTCTCCCTTTGAGCATCCCGCCAGCACCAGCACAGCGGCCAAAACTATGATTATCCGTCTCATAATATCGCAAATATACATATTAATAATCTATTCCCCGCAAAAACTTGCTTCGCATACCCCAATTATGTCCGCCAAAAACGCCAAATCCGGGACAAACTGGGCATAAGTCCGGTAGCGGCAAAAGGCATCCGGCGGCAAAGAAAAGGACGATGCCGCCGGCTACCCTTCGCCGCAACCTCTTCACAGCCTGGCCACCTTGACACAAAAATGCCGTTAATCTTTAGTATATTTGTCAAGGTGGCAAGGAAAACGGCCAAATACGCCATTATTTAAGCCGCCTTGACACAAAAACGCGTTCTCCGGCATTCTAGATGTCGAGGTGGCAAAAACCCCGGAACAAGTCCGAGAATGACGCATAGAATGGATGGGCTAATGCTTGGAGGCTGGCTGGTGAGAGAAGGAGCGGCGGGGGCCTTCGACGGAGCGCCAGTACTCCGCATCAAACTCTGGATAAACGTAATCTCCGGAATGGTCTATCACAAAAGCCATATATGTTATGGGCAACCCCATTTCCAGGAACATCTTTTCGTAGAATGTCTGGACCTGCGTCACCTCGGGATTCAGGTCCTTTTCAGAATAGACGTCAATGCTTGATTTGATTATTGACAGGGCGTTGGCCCGGACTACGGACATTGTGTATTCATACAGGAAGCGGGAATCGGTTTTGAGGTGGACGATGCCGCCGGGGACCATGAAAGACCTGTAGCGGTTAAGGAACATGGGGGAAGACAGGCGGGAATTCTGGCTGCCGGAGAGCTGGGGATCGGAGAAGGTAAGCCAGATTTCAGAGACTTCGGAAGGGCCGAAAAAGGCGGTGATGAATTCAATTCGGGTGCGTAAAAACGCCACATTGGGCAATGCATTTTCCGTAGCAAACTTGGCGCCCTTCCAGAGCCTTGCGCCCTTGATGTCTATGCCAATATAATTGATTTCAGGATGCCTCTGGGCAAGGGCAATGGTGTACTCTCCCCCGCCGCAGCCAAGTTCAAGGACTATTGGATTGCCGTTCCCGAACATCTCCCGGCCCCAGTTACCTTTGATGGGATGGTCGTTCAGGACCAGTTCACGGGAGCCCTTAACCAGCACATCCGACGCAGCCGGCTGGAGCAGGCAGCGGAAGGTCTCGTTCTCTGCAAATTTTTTGAGCTTACCGTGACCCATTGCGGCGGTTTTTGTTCTTGCGGTGCTTTTTCTTTTTCTCCGGGTCGAAGCGGTTTATGGCATCGTCCCCCACTGCGGTGACGAATTCCGGTGAAGAAATAACCTCCTGACGCAGCGTGGCCGGCTTTTCACCGCGGCGGTTCATGGCCTGGATTTCGCGGACTTCATCGGCCGTGAGGCAGTGGATGTTGACAAGGGAGCCCTTCTCATAGGAGAAGTACATTTTCTGGGCAAGGATGTCCGTCTTTACAAGGAAAGCCTGGCCGTCTTCCAACTCCAGGGGCTCCACCACATGGGGGAGCTTGGACTGGGCGTCCAGGTATGTCTCCACCTCGTAATTGAGGCAGCACTTGAGCTTTCCGCACTGTCCGGCCAGCTTCTGAGGGTTCAGGGAAAGGTCCTGGACACGGGCTGCCGATGTTGCAATGCTCTTGAACTCCGTGATGTAGTTGGCGCAGCAGAGTTCCCTGCCGCAGACGCCTATTCCTCCAATGAGGCCAGCCTCCTGGCGCGCGCCTATCTGCTTCATTTCCACACGGATATGGAATTCTTCCGCGAAGTCCTTGATGAGCTGGCGGAAGTCTACGCGTCCATCGGCGATATAATAGAAAATTGCCTTGGTGCCGTCTCCCTGGAACTCCACGTCGCCAATTTTCATCTCCAGGCCAAGATTGTTTGCCAGAACGCGGGAGCGGATCATGGTTTCCTGCTCGCGGGCAATGGCGTCCTGCCAGCGCTGGATGTCGAAGGGGCGCGCCTTGCGGTAGATTTTCTTGAGTTCCTGAGTCTCCGGATTTATGCCGCGGCACTTCATCTGGCGGCCCACGATGGGACCGTCAAGCGTAACAATTCCAAGGTCGTGACCCGTGGCGGCCTCTACCACCACCAGGTCTCCCATCTTGATGCTCTGGCCCGATGCGTTCACGTAGATACCCTTCCTGGTATTTTTGAAACGTACCTCGAAGTAATTGTTCCACTGTTCCTGGGGGATGCCTTTAAGGACATCGTACACCTCCAGCTTGCAGCATCCGGGTCTGTATTTGATCTCTTTTTCGAGGGTTTCCTCGTCAATGGTGACGCTGCATCCGCGGAAACAGTCGAAATGAGTGGTCTCGCTATCGTATTCCATAAGTATATATTTGACTTACCAAATTGGTAAAGATAATCTTCTGGTTCACATTTCTCTCCAGCATCTGCATGGCGCGGTCCAGGCAGCCCATGGCATAGCGGGGAAAAGCCGGCTTCACCGCACCGGCAATCTTTGCCGTCGTTTCTTCCCTCTCCGGAGCCACCGACGCCAGACGCGGCATCTTCTGCTGCAGGAGGAAGATGGAACGGAGTTCCCTGGAGGCAAGGGAGCAGAATGCCTTCTGCTGCTCGCGGACCTTGAGGTCTGCCAGCGCCTCCCCCGTTTCCAGTGCTCCCAGCATATCCCGGGACAAAACCGACTGCATGAGGTCATAGAAAAGGTCCAGCAGCACAGCAACGGCGGCACTTTCCTCTGCGTGGACTTCCCTTTCCGCCTCTGCCGTAAGTGGCATCACCCTCAGGTGCAGGCACCGGGACGATATGGTTGTGAGCACCTTCTCCGGCGCATGCGTAATCATGGCAAAGAGCGTATTGGACGGCGGCTCCTCAACCATCTTCAGAAGTGCATTCCCAGCCGCGGCGTTCATCTTTTCCGGAAGGTACATTACCACCGTCCTGTAACCGCCTTCCACTGCGGAGAGCGACAGCCTCTCCAGGATGGACCTTGCCTCCACTACGGAGATGTTCCCCTGCTTCCCCTCTATCCCTATTGCCTGGTACAACTGGTTCTCCCTGAAGTACGGATTTCCCAGTACCAACTCCCGGAAAGGGGCCGCAAACTGCAGTGAAACGGGGTTTTTCTCCCCCGCAACCGGGAACACGAAATGTATGTCCGGATGAATGAGCTTCTGTACCCTGGGCGACCCACCGTAGAGTTCCTCAAGGAAGTTCAGGACTATGGGGAATGCCCCGGCGCCGTCGTCTTCATGGAACAGGATGGCATGCGGAATGCGCCCGCTTTCCACCATTGCGTGAAGGGCGGCCACCACCTCAGTATTCCCGAAAACGCGTTGCATCAGGCATTTCGCTCACCCACATAACGGGCTAGTTTTGCAAGATACAATTTTTCCGGCGAATCTGAAAGAGTTTCCAGGCAGGAAATTGTTTTTTCGATGTAGGAATCCAGCTTCCGGGACGCTACAGAAACGCCGTCCTTCTCTATCACAAAGGCATGGATTTCCGCCGCAAGGGAAGGATTGTCCATGATTGATTTAACCTTTTCGCGAATGGCAGCTTCCTCCTCCGGGGAGGCCGCTTCCAATGCGCACAGAAGCGGCTGGGTTATCTTCTGCTCCAGCAGGTCTATGCCCACGGGCTTCCCCACCTCCGCTTCGGGAGCGGTGTAGTCGAAAATATCGTCCTTGATCTGGAAGGCCAGGCCAAGATTCCTGGCATAGGCGGCGAGGGCGTTCTCCACCCTGTCCGGCGCGCCAGCAGATACCGCCGCAGCAAGTGCGGTGGCCTCGAAAAGAGATGCAGTCTTGCAATAAATAATCCTGAGGTAATCCTCCTCCGTGGTGGTTGCGTCACTGGCCTTCTGAAGCTGCAGGATCTCTCCCTCTGCAAGGTCTGACAGGGTTTTTGCGAAGATGCGTATCACCCTGTCCGCCTTCTGGGACGATGCCAGGATAACCTGCATGCACTTAACCAGCCAGTAATCCCCAATGAGGACGGAGGCCTCGCTGTTCAGGAGCGAGGAAACCGTGGGAGCACCCCTTCTTTCCTTTGCGCCGTCCACCACGTCGTCATGGAGAAGGGTTGCGTTGTGAAGCAGCTCCGACGCTGCTGCAAAGCGGACGGAATCCTCGTTTATACCACCCGCAGCACCGGCGGAGAGCAGGCTCAGAATGGGCCTCAGCATCTTGCCGGGCCTCTGCCTGAGCCAGTGGTTGGTAGCGTTCAGGAGCTCAATGTCGCTCTGGAGATAATCTACAATGAGTCGCTCCACCCGTTCAAGATACGGATGGAGCGATTCTTTGATCTCAGAGACTTGCGCTCTGGAGCTCATCTGCTAGAAGAAGAAGCCGAGGGAAACCTTGAAACCGCCGTAGTTGGAAAGGTCCGTGAGCTTGGAAGTTTCAGGGATATCTTCCTTGGAGGCGTTGATCTCACCGTCTGCATTGTAAAGAGAGCCAAGGTTCTTGTAGAACTCTAGAGAAAGCTGGAAGTGCTCAAGAAGGTCAAGGCCTGCACCGATGGAGAAGCCGTACTCAAGCTTGTTCTTGGCTTTGCTAAGTGCCTGATCGGTCTCATCCTTGAATTCTTTTACTGCCTCTTCATTAATCTGATAGCCGATGAAAGGCTTTGCGAAAATGAAAGGACGGAATGCGACAAGGTCAAGACCCCACTGAACGCCAAGGTTAAGCTCTGCAAAACCGGAGTTGAACTTGAATTCCTCTGCTGCTGCGTCAGCCTTTTTTTCACCGTTGACTACCTGACCGAGGTCTGCGCCCTTGATCTGATAGAGGAGTTCCGGCTGGATTGCGAAACCAAAGGGAAGAGGGAGCTTGAAGGCAACACCCACATGATAGTCGCTGACACCATTAAGGTTTGCAAGGAGATCTTCCTCATTGATGGTGGTGGTGCTGGAACCGAAACCGGCCACAATACCAATCTGTGCATTGGCAACCATTACGGAAGCCATTGCAACTGCGATGATAACAAAAAATTTCTTCATAACAGGTTAGAGATTTGAGTTGATTTTTTCTACTAAAACGTTCTTGGGCATTGCGCCGACGGTCTTGTCCACGACCTGGCCGTTCTTGAAGAACAGGAGGGTTGGGATGCTCATGATGCGGTACTGCATGGCAATCTGGTCTGCATCGTCCACATTCACTTTGACGACGGAGATCTTTTCAGCCATTTCTTCCTCTATTTCATCAAGGATTGGGGAAAGCATTCTGCAGGGGCCGCACCATGTGGCCCAGAAGTCCACAACGACAAGCTTACTGTCCTGGAGGAGCTCCTGAAAGTTGGTATTTGTTGCTACTTTAGCCATAATTATCAATTCACTAGCATGCAAATATAAGCAATTTTTTTTATAACATATATTCCACAGGAAGAATATATGCCCTCAGTCCCAGTTTGGGATTTGAAGCATCTACTTCCCGTAGGCTTTCCAGAACCTTAATTGCGAGGCCGTCTTCCATCACGGAAAACAGGGCGTGGTTCTGTGTTGGCCAGGCGTGGTTCCCAAGGTGAGGCTCCCCGTCCAGGGTGCCCCTGCCGCCTATTTCTTCCCACACCGTGTATCCCCTCTGGCCCATTTTTTCAAGCAGGTCAACTATCTCCTGGTTGTAGGCCTGGTTATACGCCACAAACAATGCTTTCATATTCACAAATATTAAGATGCAAATTATAGTTGATTCGTTTCAGCACCCGCTGCTTTTTTTGCTTTTCTCCTCTCCATGTGTTCAGTAAGGCCGCAGTAAAGCACCGGAATAAGGATAAGGGTAATGAGGGTAGAGATGGACAGGCCCCACGCAACCGTGGTTCCAAGGCCGTTCCACATCTCTGAGCCCTCGCCGCGGCCAAGGGCCATTGGCAGCATGCCAAGAACAGTGGTGAGCGTAGTCATGAGGATAGGGCGGAGACGGCTCCTGGCCGCGGTCACGGATGACTCCCTCACGCTCATTCCCCTCTCCTGGCACAGGATGGTGTAGTCTATGAGCACGATACCGTTTTTCACCACTATACCAAGCAGGATGATTATGCCTATGAGGGACATGACCCCCACCGCCAGGCCGGCGGTCATGTTGCCAAGGGCCACGCCCACCAGGGCGAACGGAATGGAGAACATGATGACGAAGGGTCCCAGGAATGACTCGAACTGCGATGCCATTACCATATAGACCAGAACCACTATGAGTATGGCCAGGAGAATCATGTCGGAGAACATGTCCTGCTGGTTTTCATAGTCGCCGCCAATCTGCCAGCTGAGCCCCTGCGGCAGAGGATTCTGCGACAGGGCTTCGTTTACGAAAGCCACGCCTTCGCTGAGGGACTTACCCTGGGCAAGGATGCCCGTGACGGAGATATAACGGTCGCGGTTCTTGCGCTGGATGGTGGGCGGAACCCTGGACTCCACAATTCGGCCAAGATCCTTCACCTTGATACCGCGCCCTTGCGAATTGAAAATGGTGATGTTCTCTATGTCTTCAATGCTGGTGCGGAACTCCGGCGCATATCTGACCCTGATGTTGTACTCCTCTCCGTCCTCGCGGTAATAAGAGCCCACGGAGCCGGACATGGCCGCCGACACTGCGGCCGCCGCAGTTACCGAAGACAGTCCGTTGAGGGCCAGCTTCTCCCTGTCAAAATCCACCTCATACTCCGGCGTGTACTGGTCCCTGGAGAGGATGGCCTGCACAAAGACGCCGCTCTCAATCATCTGCGTGCGGACCTCTCGTGCAGCAGCCTCGGTTTCACCGAAATCGTAACCGTATATTTCAAGCTGGACCGATGCACGGCCGCCCATTCCGCCGCCCTCTGACACATTGAACTTGTTGATCTCAGGGAACAGGCGGAGGTCCGCCCTCACTATATCTGCAATCTCCGAGACGGAGCGTTTGCGGTTCTCCATGGACCCCACGTTGATGTTCATGGTTATGAGGTAGGTGCCGTTCTGGCGCATGGAGGCGAAGGCGTTGTCCGAATCGGCCTGGCCGAAGCGGTAGCTCAGAACCTTGATTTCCGGAATGTCGGCGGCCAGTTTGGCATATATCCTGGCGGCGACCTCGCGCGTAACGTCCTGGGCAGTTCCTATGGGCAGTTCTATGGTTGCCTGCATACGGCCGGCGTCGGAGTTGGGGAAGTACTCCGTCTTCATCCGGGGCACGTATATTGCCATGACCACGCCGAAAATCACCACCGCGACAGCAAGGATCAGCTTCTTGTGGTTCATGCACCAGGCGATAAGGCGCGAATAACCTGCCGAAACGGCATCCAGGACCTTGTTCACGGGGCTGAATATCGCCTTGTATATCCTGCTGTTGTTGGGCTTGTTGTTAAGTAGCACAGAGCACAGCATAGGGACAAGGGTAAGGGCCGCAGTAGTGGACACAATCATGATAATGGAAACTATCCAGCCAAGCTGTTTGAACATAATGCCGGACATGCCGTTTATCATGGTCAGGGGCAGGAACACACACAGCATTGTGAGTGTGGACGCTATAACGGATATACCCACTTCCGCCGTTCCGTGAACCGCCGCCTCCTTTGGCTTCTCCCCTCTCTCAAGATGGGACGATACGTTCTCCAGGACCACTATTGCATCGTCCACCACCATGCCTATGGCTATGGACAGTGCGCTCATGGAGATAATATTGAGGGTATTGTCTGTCGCAAACAGGTAAAGAAGGGATGCAAGGAGGGCGATAGGTATGGAAAGGACCACTATCATGGTGCCCTTGAACCTGCCCAGGAAAAGGAATACCACAAGCATAACCACCAGGAAGGTTATCATGATGGTCTCCTTGAGGGAGTTGATGGTTCGTATAATGTTGTCCGAATTGTCTACCACAGTTGTTATCCTGATGTCCGAGGGAAGATTGCGCTCAAGTTTTTTCATCTCTGCCTTAACCCTGCGGATAACCTCCACGGTGTTGTAGCCGGACTGCTTCTGGATAATGATCTGGGCGCCGCGGACTCCGTTGGTATATGATTCCTGGGACTTTTCCTCAACATCGTCCACCACTCTGGCGACGTCCCTCAGGTAGATGGTACCGCCTCCGAAGCTGCCTAGTACCACGTCCAGAAGCTCCGACGGATCCTGGAACTCCTTCTTGATACGGAGTGTATAGGTATCCGAGCCAATGTCTATGTTCCCGGAGGGGATGTTGCGGTTCTCCGCAGCGATTATCTGGGAAATTGCGGGGATGGACTGCTTGTAGGCCTCCAGTTTGTTGGGGTCGCAGTACACCTGGATTTCCCTCTTGGGGGCTCCTGCAACCGATATCTGGCCCACGCCGGAGACTCTGGCAAGGGGCGTTGCCACCCTTTCGTCCAGAATCTTGTCAAGGGCGCTCACGCTCTGGTTGGCGGTGGCGGCCATGATCATTATGGGCATGTCGTCCACGCTGAACTTGAAAAGGAACGGAAGCGAAGCACCGTCCGGGAGGGTCTGGGATATCATGTCCAGCTTGTCACGGACGTCGTTCGTAGCCTCGTCTATGTCTGTTCCGTACTCGAATTCAAGGGTGAGGATGGATATGTTCTCACGGGAGTTGGAGGACAGGTCCTTGAGGTTAGGTACGCCGTTAAGTGAGTTCTCCAGGAGCTTTGTGAGGTTGTTCTCCACGTCTTCCGCCGATGCCCCGGGGTACGAGCTCATGACCATTATCACATTGGACTCCACGTCCGGGAAGTTGTCCACGGGAAGCCTCGTAAGGGCAAATATGCCCAGGATGGCAAAGGCCAGGAAGACCAGTCCGGTGGTTACCGGATTGTTTACCGATGTCCTGTAAATGCTCATAGCACATTCACTTTAATGCCGTCCCTGAGTGCGCTCTGTCCCTTTACCACGATGGTGCTTCCGGGCTCCAGTCCCGCCACCACCTCGTACTCCGTGCCAATATGGCGGCCAAGGGTGACGGGGATGTAACTCACTGTGGAATCTTCATTAAGAACATACAGGAAACGGGTTCCGGTACCCTCCTGCTTCACGATTGCCTTGTCCGGGACTATCACGCTGCGGCGGTTTCCGAAGTTTATTGCGACTCGTGCATACATGCCCGGGCGGAGGACTTTGTCCGAGTTGGCCACCACCACTTCTACCTTGAAGGTGTGAGTGGCGGCGTCGACGGTGGGATACAGGCGCCCCACCTTGCCGGTGAAAGTACGGCCGGGGATGGCATCTGCGGTAAGGGAAACGGAGTCGCCTTTCTGAACCTTGGTGTACTCGCTCTCCGAAACGCCCACAAGGAGCTTCACGGGGGTTACCTGCTGAACCGTGAATATAGGCGCAGTCATGGAGAACATGTCTCCCTGGTCAAAGTTTCGGGCTGTCACATACCCGGTGATGGGGCTTCGGAGGATGGTGTTTTCCTTGACGTTCTCATAGTTGGATTTACGCACCTTGTAGCCAAGCTCTGCGGCCTCGAAATCGCTCTGTGCCACGCCGCCCTGGTTGTAGAGGGTTTTGAGGCGCTCGTACTCTGCCTCATCGTTCTTTATCTGAAGCGCAAGCTGCTCCATCTGCAGGCGGTCCATCTCTGCCAGGACCTGGCCCTTGGAGACGTAGTCGCCCACCTCCGCGCTGATCTTGCGTATGCGTCCGCCGGTCTGGGGCATGATGTTGTTGACGGCATAGGCCTCTACCGTAGAGGCATAGACGCTCTCCTGGGGGACGTCCCTTGACTGGGCGACCGCCACTTCCACATTGGGCGTAACGGGGGTTAACCCGTCGGATGTAGATACCTGTTTCTTATTCCCGTTTCCTGAACATGACACGGCTGCGGCCAAAGCCAGCACTGCAAAAAACCTGCTTCTCATATACTCTTTACTGTTTTTCTTCCGTATAATCGTAACCCAAAGTCTGCTCCAGGCCGGCCTTGGCAAGGATAAAGTTGTAGACGGCCTGTGAAACCTGCAGGCGGGTCTGGGTGAGCACCAGTTCCGTATTGTTGAGGTCCGTGAGGGTGCTCTTTCCCACCTGATAGCTCTTGAGGGCTATGTCGAAGGCCTTCTCTGCACTCTCAAGGGCGTCTTTAGCGGCCTCGTAAGTTTTCATGGCGGTGTCCATGGTTGACAGGCTCTGGCGGATTGCTATGCGAGTCTGGCGCTCCGCCTCCGTTCTCTGGTATGCCAGCTCCTGGGCCTGAATGCGCGTCTGCTTTAAGTTATGGTAGCGCTGGAAGCCGGAGAAGATGGGGATGTTGAGCTGGATACCCAGGTATGAGTAAGGTGTCCACTGGTAGTTCTTGAAATCAAAGTCCTCTGCCATTGCGTTGTAGTTATAGGCAAAGGCGAGGGACAGGGTGGGGATGTATGCATACTGCTGCATACGGATCTGGCGGCTCAGGAGTTCCGCCTGCTTTGCCAGCTGGCGCAGCTGGGAATTTCCGTCCAGGGAGGCGTCGGCGCCCTCGGTGATTTCACGGAACATCTGGTCTGCATAGTCTTCAAGGCTGCCCTGGATGTCTATGGGGCGGTCCAGGTCCAGGCCCATCACGGCCTTGAGCTGCCAAAGGGCCAGCTCTATGGAGTTCTCTGCGTTATAAAGGTTGGGGATGGCTGCCGCCAGGGAGCTCTTGGCACGGGTGAAATCCAGTTCAGAGGCCTTCTGGGCATTGTAACGCATCTCCGTGAGCTTGTAATTCTCAATGGCGTTTTCATATACTGCATTATACACGTCGCGGGATGCCTTGGCCATAAGTACAGCAAAGAATGCCTGCTTTACTGAAGTGACCATTCCAAGGCGCGAAGCCCTTGCCTGCTCTACGGCAAGTTCCACCTGGTCTCCGGACAGTCCCAGGCTTTCCCAGAGTTGGACGTTCACGATGGGCATGCTGGCGTTGATGCCGGCCGTAAAGGTATTGGTGCGGCCTACCTCTATACCGCCGTTTCCGCCGGTATCTTCAGACGGGTCCGCTGCCGGAGGGACATACGGAGCAATGTCCGGATGCTTCTTCATGAACTCGCCTATATAGTAGTTGATGGGGTCGAAGGCGCCGGAGAGCATGGAAGCCATGCCGCCGCTACCGGATCCGCTGCCGGACGAAGAGCCTCCGCCCATGTACATCACCTGCTTGCGTATGGTATGCTGGAAACTCCCGGAACCGTTTATCTGGGGAAACAGCGACGCGTAAGAACCCTTCTGGGCATACTCCGAGCGGGTCACTTCCAGGTTAGCGACCTTCACGGAGACATTCTCCGAAAGGGCTATCTTAAGGGCGTCTTCAAGGGAAAGCACCAGAGTGGAATCTTCCGCCGCAGGCGCGCCCTCAGCATATTGCGCAAATGCCGCCTGGGGAATGCATAGCAAAAGCGCAAACAGTAATCTTCTAACCATATACATAAATTAAGTCGCGAATTTACTGCAAAAATTGCACCCATGAAAGAGGTAGGGAGATAAACTCACGAAAAAAGTGTATATTTGCATTATGGAGTATTTGATTGTACACTGGAACATAGACCCCGCCATCCTTCGTATCGGCAGTTTTGAACTCAGGTGGTACTCGCTTCTTTTTGTGAGCGGGTTCATCCTGGGGTGGTTTATCATGAAGAGCTTCTTCCAGAGGGAAAAGATTGACGTAAACCTTCTTGACCCCCTCCTTTATACGCTTCTGATATGTACCATAGTGGGAGCGCGTCTTGGCCACTGTATCTTCTACCAGCCGGACTACTATTTTGGCTCATGGAAGGGCTTCTTGGAAATTTTCATGCCCTGGAAGGGCGGTCTTGCCAGCCACGGCGGCACCATTGCCATTATCCTGGGCCTCATATGGTACGTCCATAGATATGGTCCAAAGAATCACTTTGACATAATGTGGCTCATGGATCACCTCGTGATTCCAATTGCCTTTGCGGCCTGCTTCATCCGCCTTGGCAACCTCTTTAACAGCGAGATCTACGGCAACCCCACAGACCTTCCCTGGGGCTTTGTGTTCGAACGCAACGGAGAAACCCTCCCCTGCCATCCCACACAGTTGTACGAGGCCGGCACTTATCTCCTCCTTGGCCTTGTGCTGTATGCCCTTTATAAGTGGAACCTGAACAAGATGTACCGCGGCACTTTCGTGGGCATCTTCATGATTGTGTGCTTCGGCAGCCGTATTCTCATAGAGTTCGTAAAGAACCCCCAGGTTGCATTCGAGGAAAACATGGTCCTTAACATGGGGCAGATCCTATCCATCCCCTTTGTCCTTCTTGGCATTGGATTCATAGTTTGGGCATACACCAAAAAACTCCCCGCCCGCGCCGTCCACCCGGAAGCCGCACCCAAAAAGAAAGAGGCCACGCATTTCGCGAGGCCCCTGTAACACGCTTTTGTAAACGTTTTAGTCGCGGATTGCTGCGATGCCGGGGAGGATCTTGCCTTCAATGGCTTCCAGCATGGCGCCGCCGCCGGTAGAGACGTAGCTAACCTTGTCTGCATAACCCATCTGGGTAACTGCTGCCACGGAGTCGCCGCCGCCCACGAGCGTGTAGGCGCCGTTCTTGGTGGCTTCTGCCAGATCTTCTGCAATCTGCAGGGTGCCCTTTGCGAAGTTGGGAAGCTCGAAAACGCCCACGGGGCCGTTCCAGAGGATGGTCTTTGAGCTCAGGATGATCTTCTTCCAGTTCTCAAGGGAAGCGGGTGCTGCATCCATGCCCTCCCAGTCGTCCGGAATTTCGTTGATGGGGAAAATCTTGCGGGGGGTGTCGTTGTCAAATGCCTGGCCGCAGACGGTGGCTACGCTCAGGGACAGGTTTACACCGCGCTCCTTGGCTTCCTTCATGATTTCAAGTGCGTCGGGGATGAGCTCGTCCTCGTGCAGGGAAAGGCCAATGTGACCGCCCTGGGCCTTGATGAAGGTGTAGCCCATGCCGCCGCCGATGATGAGGTTGTCAACTTTACCCACAAGGTTCTTCAGAACTGCCAGCTTGGAGCTCACCTTGGAGCCGCCGATGATGGCGGTAAGGGGCCTCTGGGCGTTGGTGAGAACGTTGTCAATGGCCTTTACCTCTTCTTCCATGAGGTAGCCGAACATCTTGTCGTTGGGGAAATAGTCGGCAATGAGGGCGGTTGAACCGTGTGCGCGGTGTGCTGTGCCGAAGGCATCGTTGATGTAGCAGTCGGCATAAGAGGCAAGCTTCTTGACGAACTCTTTCTGGGAGGCCTTTACGGCAGCCTTTGCAGCTTTCTTTTCCTCGTCGGAAGCGTCTTCTGCAAGGCCGCGGGGTTTGCCTTCTTCCTCTGCATAGTAGCGGAGGTTTTCAAGGAGGAGGGCCTCACCGGGCTTTAGGGCTGCGGCCTGTGCGTCTGCCTTCTGGCAGTCTTCTGCAAACTGGACGGGAACGCCAAGGCATTCGCTCACATGGTCTACGATGTGCTTGAGGGAGAACTTGGGATCCACTTTCTTGGGACGGCCAAGGTGGCTCATGATGATCACGGAGCCGCCGCTTGCAAGAACCTTCTTGAGGGTGGGCATGGCCCTGCGGATACGGGTGTCGTCAGTAATTTCGAAATTTTCGTTCAGGGGAACGTTGAAGTCTACGCGTACGATAGCCCTTTTACCGGTGAAATCGTACTTATCGATGAACTGTTGCATAGTTTATGATGAATAAAATGTTTTCCAACTTACAAAAATAGCTAACTTTGCTTAAAATTCAAAAGATATGGCGGTAGAATTCCCTGCAGATTACTGGAAAGACTATGAGCTTGTGGATTCCGGGAACGGAGAAAAGCTGGAGCGCTTCGGGAAGTATGTTCTGAGGCGTCCTGAACCCAAGGCGTTATGGACTCCTTCGCTTCCGGAAGCCGAGTGGCGTAAAAGGAGCAGCGTGGTGTTCCGGCCCGGCGCCGGCTTTGGCAAAGCCGGAAAGGAAGACAGCGGCACCTGGGAGCGCACTGGCCGTATGGAAGACCAGTGGGGAATAGTGTATAACGGCGCGCAGGACCCGGAAACCCACGCCGCAAGCGACCTTCACCTCTCTCTCCGCCTTGGCCTCACCGCCTTCAAGCATGTGGGCGTGTTTCCGGAGCAGGCTCCCAACTGGGAGTTCATCTATAAGGAGACATCCCGCATTAGCCGTATCCATAAAGCCAATGGCCTTCCCGCCCCCAAAGTCCTGAACCTTTTCGCATACACCGGGGCCGCCTCCCTTGCCGCCAAGTGTGCAGGGGCCGATGTCACACATCTTGACTCTGTCCGCCAGGTTGTCTCCTGGGCGCGTGAAAACATGGAAAGAAGCGGCCTGGACGGCATCCGCTGGGTTGTGGAAGACGCCCTGAAGTTTGCCCAGAGAGAAGCCCGCCGCGGCAACAGGTACGACGGCATTATCCTTGACCCTCCAGCCTACGGCCACGGCCCCGACGGACAGAAGTGGAAACTGGACGAGCTCCTGTTCGGCATGCTGCAAAACGTGTCTGAAATACTTGGGGAGCGTGACTCGTTCATGATCCTCAACCTCTACTCCAACGGCTACAGCGCCGCCTTGGGGGAAACCGTTGTGCGTGAAGCCTTCCGCGACAACCTCAAGGATATGAGTTCGGGAGAGCTTGCCTTGAACGATTCCTTCGGCAAAGCCCTCCCGCTGTCAATCTACGTAAGGGTAAAGCGTTAACCCACGTCTTCTTCGTCGCCGGTAGAACCCATGGCGGCATGCAGCAGCACGCTGAAGCGGTCTTCAAGGTCCTTTGAGTACTCGGTGTCGCCGTATTCCTTGCACACATCAGACACGTACAGGAGGACGCGGCCGGCGGTCTCGAACTCTGAGGAGCCAAGGTTGCCCCAGCCAAGGTAAAACGTAGCCGTTTCAAGGAGCTGCTCTCCAAAGCGCGTGGCAAGGGAAAGGGCGGACTCCCTGGCGCCAAGATAGTAGTAGTTCTCTATCATCTGGGCAACCATGTAATCGTTTCCGGAGAAACCGACGGAAATGCTCTCAAGAGGGAAATTCTCTTCCGGGAAGCACTCCTGGCACATGTTCATAATCTCAAGGGCCTTCTCTGACTCACCGGCGTCGATGAGAGCGTTTGCAACGCTCAGGAACAGCTGCCGCTGTGACATTACGCCAAGGAAGGTGTACAAGTTCTGGTAGTCCACGAACCAGCCTTTGGCGCTCATGGCCTCCCAAGTGTAGTCTTCCTTCATTTTACGGTAGAGCTCAAGGGCATCCACCTTGCCGGGATCCGTTGTGGACATCTTGTTCTTGAACGGCACAAGGTGGCAGGAATAGCCATCGTACATGAGGTAGTCCTTGATGCCGACGTTGAGGTCCCCGCCCTGGTTCAGGACATGGATGGGACGGTCCCATTCATAGCCGGACAGGAGGTCCAGGAGGAAGAGTTCCGGCTTGGAGATGTAGTTCTTGTCCTTGGACATGGTGAGAATGATCTCCGACGGAATATCATCGGCAAACTGCTCGGGAACTATGCCGTACTTCAGGCAGTTTTCCTTGTTCACGGGAATCACTATGTTGCGGGCGCAGATGAAATCCAGCTTCATGCCGTTCTCCAGGGGAACCTTCATCTTGGGGTCCTTGAACACGTCCATGACATCCTTGATGTACATGGGGGATCCATCGTCATACGCAATGTAGACGTACTCGTTGGTGCCGTACAGGTACTGGCGCTGGGGGACGGTGAGAGGAAGCGGCTTGCTTTCGTTGCAGGCCCATTTCATCTGGTCAATGTGCCAGTCCGTTCCAAGCAAGGAGGTGTTTACGATGCGTACGTCCGTGCGGACGCTTTCCACCTCCTGGGCATACCAGAGAGGGAAGGTATCGTTGTCCCCGTGGGTAATCAGGATGCCCTGCTCCCCTACGGAATTGAGGTAGTTCTTTGCCATCTCCACGGCAGTGCGGCGGCCGGAGCGGTCGTGGTCGTCCCAGTTCTGAGCCGCCATAAGGGCGGGAACGCCAAGGCAAAGGACGGAGACACCAATGGCGATGGCCTTTTCCGCCTTTCCCTTTGCGGCGTCTTTTATCCACTGGTACAGCGCAGCTACGCCAAGGCCTATCCAGACAGCATACATATAGAACGATCCTGCGTATGCGTAGTCCCTCTCGCGCACCTGGAAAGGCGGCTGGTTAAGATACAGCACTATTGCGATTCCCGTCATGAAGAACATAAGGAACACCAGCCAACTTCCGCGCTTGTCCCTGTCGAACTGGAACACAAGGCCCAGAAGGCCAAGGAGGAGGGGAAGGAAGAAATAGTGGTTCTTTCCCTTGTTGTCCCTGAGTGGAGCCGGGGCGTCGGACTGGTCCCCCAGGCGGATGCTGTCGATGAACTTGACCCCGCTTTCCCAGTTGCCGTAGAAGACCTCCCCGGGAGTGGGGCTGTGGATCTCATTCTGGCGGCCGACGAAGTTCCACATGAAGTACCTCCAGTACATCCAGTTGAGCTGGTAGTCGAAGAAATACGCCATGTTGGCCCCGAACGTGGGTTTGCGGTGCTTGGCGCCTCTTATCTTGGTGCCCTTGCCGCCGGTATACTGCTCGTAGAAGGATATGTACCTGTCGTCCGAGCCCTGCCACATCCTGGGGAACAGCATCTTTCCTTCGGGACGATAATCCGCGTCCGCGGGGCCGTCCACTTTCACGTACTTACCGTTCAGCGGAGCCCAGTACTTGGTTATCTTGAGGTCATAGGGGGCGTCGAAATACTGGCCGTAGATGAGTGGGTTGGAGCCGTACTGCTCGCGGCCCAGATAACGGACAAGGGTGTAAGGGTTGTCCGGCTGGTACTCGTTGGTGGGGGTCTTTACACTGGAGCGGATAATGACTATGGCAAACAGCGAGAAGCCTATCACCAGCGTTGTCACGCAGAGTGTAACCGTGTTCCAGAACACCTTACCGCTCTTCAAGGTTGAGAACAGAGCCCAGAAGCAGAGGGCAAGGACGGCAATAAGGAAGAACAGCGCGCCGGTGTTGTACGGCAGCCCGAATCCGTTCACGAACATCCTGTCAAAGAATGCAGCCAACTTGGGGAAGTAAGGGATGAACAGATACACCAGCACGAATTCTATCACCACACCTATCATGAATATGCCGAAGAGCTTCCCGAAAGGCAGATGCCTGTCTTCGTTCTTCCTGTAATAATACATGAACACGAAGGCCGGAATTGTAAGGAGGTTCAGAAGGTGAACGCCTATGGAAAGTCCCATAAGGAGTGCTATGAGCACTATCCAGCGGTTGGCATGAGGCTCGTCCGCGGTCTCATACCACCGGCACATTGCCCAGAACACAATTGCCGTGAACAGCGAGCTCATGGCATATACTTCTCCCTCAACCGCACTGAACCAGAACGTGTCAGAGAACGTATAAGCCAGCGCCCCGACGAATCCGGAGCCCAGGATGGCGATGGCCTGCGGCAGGGTGTATTCTTCGTTCTTCCCCTTGATGATCCTTTTAGCAAAGAACACGATGGTCAGATACAGGAAGAATATGGTGAGAGCGCTCAGGATGCCGTTCATGGCATTCACCACCACGGCGGCCTTCTCCGGACCGAAAGGTATGGTGGCGACACGCGCAAACAGCTGGAAAACAGGGTTTCCCGGAGGGTGTCCCACTTCAAGTTTGTATGACGATGCTATGAATTCCCCGCAATCCCAAAAACTGGCCGTGGGCTCTATAGTGGCAAGATAAGTTACCGCAGACACCAGAAAGGCCAGTACGGCAACCATCATGTTCCATTTATTGAAAGTCTTTTTGTCCATAGGCTGCAAAGATAACTATTTTTCAGCTATAAACATCCGGCAAAGGCCGAAGCTGAGCGTGCGGAAATGCACGCCGCGGAAACCCGCTTCACATATCATGCCGCAGAATTTCTCCGGGGCAGGAAATGCCTGCACTGATGAAGGTAGATACTTGTACGCCTCCTTATTGCCTGAGACCAGCCCCCCAATCCATGGCATGATGTGCATGAAATACAGGTTGTACAGCTTTCTGAGATGCCTGTTGTCCGGCACGGAAAGCTCCAGGATAACCAGTTTTCCGCCATCCTTCAGCACACGCCGGAACTCCTTGAGCCCCTTCTGCCTGTCCTCGAAATTACGTATTCCGAAAGAACATGTCACGGCATGGAAAGAGCCGTCTGCGTAAGGAAGGTCCGTGCCGTCGGCAACCTTAAGGTGAATCCTGTCGTGAACCCCCGCCTTAGCGGCTTTCCGCATCAGCGGCTCCATCATCCCCGAAGAGATGTCCACGCCGATGACGGTGCTCCCGGAGCCTGCTTTCTTTGCAAGCTCTATTGTGGAATCCCCGGTACCGCAGGCAACGTCCAATATTTTCTGGACAGTCCCGTCCACAAGTTCCTTCACTGCCTTCCGGCGCCACAGCCTGTCCACGCCAAGCGACATCATATGGTTCAGCCTGTCGTATGACGAAGCTATCCCATCAAACATTTGTTCTATCTTTTCTTTTTGCACAATTCAACTTGTTATTTGGTCAGCGCTCTGCAGAGCCCCCTGTATTAAGGCACGGGATCGTAGCCGCTTCCGCCCCATGGGTGGCAGCGCATGATGCGCTTGAAGGCAAGCCAGCCGCCCTTGATGGGGCCATACTTCTTAAGCGCCTCCAGTGCATACTGGGAGCAGGTGGGAGTATATCGGCAGGAAGGCGGCGTGAAAGGACTGATGCACAGCTGATAGAACTTCACAAGCACTATCAGCGGGAAAGCCAGTATCCTTTTAATACTAATCATTGCCATGGACCTGAGTGAGAACGGCTGTCATGTCTGCAAAAATCTCCCCGGAAGTGAGCACCTCGCGTGGAAGATATACAAACAGGATATCCACACCGGGACCAAGGAGGTCCTTCTGCCGGCGATAGCTTTCACGGAGGCGGCGCTTGAGGAGATTGCGCTTGACGGCGCGCTTGAAGTTGCGTTTTGGGACGGAGATGACGATGCGGGAAGGGGCGTCATCGTCCCTTTTCAAAAACCTGTAACGGATGCATCCGTAACTGCCTGCCTTCCCATGGGTGAAAAGCTCCGATACCCGGGAAAGGCCGGAGAGCCGTTCACTCTTTGGAAGGGTTGCTGCCATTATTGAAGTGTTTCCAGGTAGAGCTCTATGGCGCGTGCCACTGAAGGGGCCTCCGGTGAAGGGGCCTTTACGGTGATTTTGAGACCGACATCTTCCATGGCCTTGACGATGGACTTTCCGAAGGAGACCATCTTGATGTCACCCTGGGTGAAATCCGGGAAGTTTTCCTGAAGGGATTTCACGTCAGAGGGGTTGTAGAAGACCATCATGTCATAGGCATGAAGGTCCAGGTCGCGGATGTCCTGACTCACGGACTTTACGAAAACGCCGGTGGTGTAGTCCAGTTTGGCGGCATCGAAAAGCTTGGTGAGGCTGTCTGCCGACGAGGAGTCCGACATGGTGATGAGGAACTTCTCTCCCTTGTGCTTGGGGCCGATTAGAGCCACCACGCTGTCCGGAGTGCCGGTGCCGTAAAATATCTTGCGTTTGCGGTACACGATGTGCTTCTGCAGGTACATTGCAACAGCTTCCGTGGTGCAGAAGTACTTCATGGTTTCAGGAATCTTGCAGCGCAGCTCTTCCGCCAGTGAGAAAAAAGCATCAATGGCGTGACGTGAGGAAAACACAATTGCAGTGTAATCCAGTACGTTTATACGCTGGGCACGGAACTCACGGGACGTGAGAGGTTCCACTTTGTAGAACGGGCGGAAGTTGAACTGCACGCCGAACTTCTCCGTTACTGTCTGATACTGAGTGAGAACGCGGGGCGCGCTCTGAGATACCAGGATATTCTTTATACTCATTTTAAATAACTCTCTGCGCTATAACATCACTGCTGAAACAATCAGCACGGCCGTGGGGAATAATTCAAGCGCGCAAAGGTACAAAAAAGTTCGGAAAGGATTGCAAGACAGGGACAAAATTTGTGACCTCCGGACCAAAAAAATGAAATAGACCGTAGCGATTTCAATATATAAAACCAGTCGGATCACCGCGTCCGGAGCCTTGAAAATGTACATTATTCCTGACGTAAGCAGCATCAGGAGCACCATCAGAATAAAAAACGTGTAGGAAGCATGATGGGCGGTCTGGTACGCCTCATAACGGCGGCGCGGCTTAAGAAGAAGATAAATTACAAGCCGCAACAGCAAATAGCCCCCGAAAGCCGCGGCTGCAAGCCACAGACGCACGTCTCCGTCCTTCCATGCAAGGAAATCCGGGTTGTAAAGCCTGTAGCGGAATGTGAGAAGGAATGCCGGAAGGAGCATCACAAGCGCAACCGTATTGCGGTCCCGGCTCACGCGGACGCTGTTCTCAAGCGCAGAACTGCCCCTGGCGCGGGAAAAACTGTCCGCCAAATACGGAACAAGTTGCAGGAAGGTGGGGAGGAGCAGAATCATCAGCACCACGAAAACCAGCACCAGTATGCTTACGGAAAGGGGAACCATCAGTTGCCTCTTTTTGCGTTATAGCCCAAGGATTTCAGGAGTTCCACAACCTTGTCTCGGAAATCTCCCTGGATGGTTATCTCGCCGTCCTTGGCGCTTCCGCCCACTCCAAGGCGGGTTTTGAGCGTGCGGCCAAGTTCTTTCAGGTCTTCCGCCGTACCCACGAAGCCGGTTACAAGGGTAACCTGCTTTCCTCCGCGGTTGCGGCGGTCGATGCCCGCGATGAGTTTCTGCCTTGCCGGCTCAAGCGTGCTTGCCTCAGCTTCTTCCTTTACGGTATATTGAAAGTCCGGATTCGTGGAGAAAACCACGCCCAGACGGTCTTTCCAGTTAATGTCTGCCATAACGAGTGCAAAGTTAGCAAAAAAAGCCGTATATTTGTTTGATTAAAATAACACTACCAAAATGACCGTCAGTATACAGATTCAGTATCAGACCGCCTGGGGAGAAAGTCTCAGGCTTAAAATAGGCAAACGCCGCATTCCCATGGAATACTCCTTTGGCGGGTTGTGGCAGATCATGCTCACCGGAAGGGACATCCACCTTGGAGACAAGTACAGTTTCGAGGTTGTCAGGGACGGGGCTGTTGTCAAGAAAGAATGGCGCCCGCATCAGCTGGTGGTGCACGGAAGCGGCCTTGTGATCCTCCGGAACCGCTGGATGGGCCGTCCCTCCAACTCCGCCTTCTACAGTTCCGCGTTCAGCGACGTTATTTTCCGCAGGCCGGACGGCGCATCGTTCCGCAATATGAGGAAAGAGGCCCTGAGCGAGGGCAATGTCACCTTCGCCATAACCGCCCCGGAAGTCCGCAGCGACGAGTCCGTGGGTATTGTGGGAACAGGGAAGGTCCTTGGCAACTGGAACAAGGTCACCCTCCTCACGGACGCCCGCTTTCCCTGGTGGTCCGTATCCCTCAATATCCATGAGCCTGTGGAGTACAAATTCGTCATCGTGGATACGAAGACAAAGGAAATACGCCTCTGGGAGGAAGGCCCCAACCATTTCTTCGCGGAGGTGCCTCCTGCAGGCACCAAGATAGTCCTGGCAGACCTGCAGCCCGTCTTCCCCACCTTGCCGTGGAGAGGCGCCGGCATAGCGGTTCCGGTGTTCGCGCTCCGCACGGAGGACAGCTTTGGCGTGGGAGAGTTCAACGACATAAAGAAGATGGTGGACTTCGCCGTCAAGACCGGCCAGAGCATAATCCAACTCCTCCCCATCAACGACACCACCATGTCCCGCACCTGGATGGACTCCTATCCCTACAACGCCTCAAGCTCCTTCGCCCTGCATCCGCAGTTCATCCACCTTCCGGCGGCTGGTGTCCGCAGGGATGCCGGTTACAAGGCAAAGAAGGCGGAGCTGGAAGCAGAGGCAAAGGTGGACTATGAGAAAGTCAACCGCTACAAGGATGAGTATCTCCGAAAACTATATGCTTCCAGGGGCTCCGAAGTAATGGAGTCTGAGGCGTTCAAGGCCTTCATGGCGGCAAATGCAGAGTGGCTTGTCCCTTACGCCGCGTTCAATGTGCTGCGTGACGTAACCGGCACTCCGGACTTCCATCAGTGGAAAGAATACGCCACTTACAGCAAGGCAAAGATTGATGCCTTTGTCAAAGAGCACGCCTCTGAAACCGGCTTCTACTGCTGGGAGCAGTACATACTTGACGCACAGCTGAAGGATGCCGTGGCATACGCCCACGTGCACGGGGTAGCCCTTAAGGGAGACCTTCCCATTGGCGTCAGCCGCACCAGCGTGGACGCCTGGCAGCACCCTGAACTGTTCCACCTTGACAGCCAGGCCGGAGCACCGCCTGACGCCTTTTCCGCCGACGGCCAGAACTGGGGCTTCCCCACCTACAACTGGGAGAAGATGTCAGAGGATGGTTACGCATGGTGGAAGGCCCGCATGGGCAAGATGAGCCAGTACTTCGACGCCTTCCGCATAGACCATATCCTTGGTTTCTTCCGCATCTGGGAAATTCCTTCTCAGTACAAGAGCGGCCTTATGGGCCACTTCTCCCCCGCCCTGCCTTACCCGGAAGACGAGATCAGGGCAATGGGATTCGATCCTCACAAGGGAGATGGTACGGATGTGCTGTTCGTGGAAGATCCCCGTCAGAAGGGATACTGGCATCCCCGCATATCGGCAAACAACACCAAGTTGTATGCATCCCTGCCGGAGTGGCAGCAGAAGCGTTTTGACCAGCTGCACGAGGACTTCTTCTGGCGCCGCCACAACCAGTTCTGGAAAGACAGCGCAATGCAGAAACTCCCTGCCCTTCTGCACTCCACAGGCATGCTCTGCTGCGGAGAGGACCTGGGCATGATTCCGCCCTGCGTACCGGAAGTCATGGAGGACCAGAACATCCTGAGCCTTGAAATCCAGCGCATGCCAAAAGACCCCAAGGACCTTTTTGCAAACCCTGACAAGTACCCCTACTGGTGCGTCTGCGCCACCGGTACGCACGACACCTCAACCCTCCGCGCATGGTGGGAAGAAGACCGCGACGCCAGCCAGCGTTTCTACAACGAGATGCTGCACTGCGAGGGCGAGGCTCCGTATTTCTGCGAGCCCTGGCTGGCAGACCTGGTGCTTGCCCAGCACCTCAAGTCCCCGGCCATGCTGGCCATCCTGCCTCTTCAGGACTGGCTCTCTACGGACGGCAACGTCCGCTACGGCGGAGACCCGGCCGACGAGCGCATCAACGTTCCTGCAATTCCGCGTTACTACTGGCGTTACCGCATGCACTGCACGGTGGAAAGCCTCATTGCAAACGACGGCCTCTGCGGCCACATCCGTTCACTCATAGAATCCGGCGCCAGGAATAAATGAGACAGGGGGAAGCAACGGTAGTGAAGAACGCCGGCAGCAATTATCTGCTGTCGGCTCTTCCGCTGTGGGACGTTTTCCCGGCCACCCTCCGCGGCAAAATCCGCCTAAAGGCCAGCGAAATCACCAATCCCATCGCCGTCGGGGACCGCGTCCGCTACTGCATGGAAGACGATGGCTCCGCCACCATAACGGAAATCCTTCCCCGTGACAACTACGTTATCCGCCGCTCAACCAATCTTTCACGCCAGGCGCATATCATAGCCGCAAACGTAGACAGGGCCTATCTGGTCGTATCGCTCTACTTTCCGGAAGTGAAGCTGCCTTTCCTTGACCGCATCCTCGTAACCTGCGGGCTTTACGGTATTCCGGCAACCATTGTACTGTCGAAAGTGGACATGTACAGGGAAGAGGCGCCGGAGGCCGTGGCCGCCTTCAAGGCTATCTACCGCAGTGCCGGATATCCCGTGCTGGAGACATCGGTCAGAACATGGGAGGGCATAGAGGAGCTCCGGGAAGCGTGCAAAGGCAAGGTGAACCTGTTCTCCGGGGAATCCGGCGTGGGGAAATCTTCGCTTATCAAGGCGCTGGACCCGTCTCTGGATCCCAAGATAGGGGCCATATCGGCAGCACATCTTCAGGGAAAACACACCACATCTTTATATGAAATGTATCCTCTTGCAAGCGGAGGATATGTAATTGACTCCCCGGGGATAAGGGGCTTCGGCCTGGTGGACGTGGAGAAGGAAGAAATCTACAAGTACTTCCCGGAAATGCTCCGCGCTTCCGCAGGCTGCCGCTTCACCCCCTGCACCCACACCCACGAACCCGGCTGTGCCGTCAAGGAAGCCGTAGACAGCGGAGAGATAGCCCCCGAGCGCTACAACTCCTACCTTGGCATGCTGGAAGAGGACAAGAAGTTCCGATGAACCTTATCTGACACCGTATGCGCCTCCACCGGGAAATCCTCCGCCTTGCCGGCCCCAGCATCCTGGCAAATATCACCGTTCCCCTTGTGGGCATGGTGGATATAGCCATTGCAGGTCATCTGTCATCGAGTTTTGGTTCCGCCGCTTTGATAGGAGGCATCTCCGTGGGCACCATGCTCTTTGACCTTCTGTATTGGAATTTTGCCTTCCTCCGCGCCGGCACCGGCGGGCTCACCGCCCAGGCGTATGGTGAAGCACGAGCTCTCATTTCGAGCAACCACACTGTCATTTCGAGCGAAGTCGAGAAATCTCCCGTAACCGGGGGCATCCTCCTCCGTGCCATCCGCATCGCGTTACTCTCCGGCCTTGCCCTCATTGCCCTTCAATGGGTGGTTGTGTGGCTTGCCTTCATGGTAGTCAACTGCACCCCCGAAGTTCGTGATCTTGCCTCCCAGTACTTCTACATCAGGATCTGGGCAGCTCCGGCAACGCTCTCGCTCTTTGCCTTCAAAGGCTGGTTCATTGGCATGCAGGACTCCGTCCGCGCCATGACAGCAGACCTTGTGGTCAACGGCGTCAACATCATCGGCTCCCTGGTCCTGGCCCTTGGCATCCCGGGTCTCTTTGGCGGCCTTGGCTTCCGCGGCATAGCCCTTGGCACCGTCCTGGCCCAATGGACCGGCGCCGCCTACTGCATCCTGGCCATTTTAGCCCGGTACCGCAACCAGTTTACCCGTTCCGTCCCTAAAAACGGCCATTTTCAGGGACAACGCGGTCAAAACAGTGCCTCCGTCCGCAAAAACGGCCATTTTCAGGGACGGACTTCCTTTTTCACCCTTAACCGCGACCTCTTTTTGAGGTCCGTAGGCATGATTGCTGTGTATATTGGCTTCACGGCTATAAGCGCCGGGTTCGGGGATATGATGCTGGCGGCGAGTACCATTATCATGAAGCTACTGATGATATTCAGTTACTTCACGGATGGTTTTGCATATGCAGGAGAGGCACTTACGGGGCGTTTTGTGGGAGAAATGTCCGGGGAAGGCATTCAGTCCACGGTGCGGCAGACATTTTTGTGGAGTATTGGCGTTGCAGCACTCTTCATGCTGGTTTACGGCTTTGGCGGCGTGCCGCTTTTCCGCCTCATGACATCTGACCCTGCCGTAGTTGATGCCGGCCGCGGTTTCCTGCCCTGGCTGCTCCTAATGCCTGCCATAGGCTGCCCGGCCTTCATGTGGGACGGCATCTTCATTGGCGCCACGGCATCCCGGCACCTTCGCAACAGCACGCTGCTGTGTGCAATTGGCTTTTTCGCCTTCTGGCTTGCCGTCTCCCTGCTTAGCCCAAACGCCAGGCCGGAAACCCTCCTCCACATCCTCATGGGCGCCTACTTCATCCATCTGGCAATACGCTCCATCTACCTCACTGCGGTATGGCCAAAACTAAAGGGCCAGTTGCTATTTTAGTGGCAATCAAGTTTTTTGATGCAAGGTTTCTGCATAAGGCAGATTTATGTATTGTAATAAGCAATAGTTCGTAAGTTTTATAAAGTTTACGCCCACGCCACTTTGTGGAAAAGGTCTGCTCCGCTTTGGGTTTCTATTCGGAAGGCATTTTCTTCCTGAGAGCAGGCAGGCGGTGCGAAACTTATATGTAGATTAGTAATTATGGGTACGAAAAGATATTTTTTGCATTGCTGATGGCGATGGTGTCATCGTCCTGCCTGAAGATTAATATTGGCTATAAAGCCTACTTCCTAAGATACTTCCAACCTACGACGGGGAGGGTGAAGGCAAGGAGGCAGGCAATAATCCAGAAGACTGAGACAGGGGTGAAGTTGTAGACATCTCCGCTTGTATAACCGCCAATCAGAAAACCGGAGACCATGCTCTGAAGGCCCGCGGCGGCATAGCTTGAAATACCCACGATGCCAAGAGCGGCACCGGTTGCCTTGCGCGGCACGAAGTCCAGCGCCATGAGGCCGGCCACAATGCAGAACACCACGCTGAACGATGCGCTGAACACGGCTACATATGTCATATTGGCCCAGTAGCCGCCTCCAAGGAACAGGAATCCGAACAGGGACACCACAGCCAGAATACCCGCAATCACAACAGGCCGGGAACGGTTGCCGCGGAACAGGACGTCCGACAGCCAGCCGGCGGCAAGGTTCCCCGCAACGCCAAAGATCTCTGCCAGTCCAATAACCTGCGTGGCCTTCTCAAGGGAGAAGTCCTTCTGCTTCTGCAGGAACAGCACGCCCCAGTCGCTCACCGCGTGCTGGGTGATATACAAAAATGCTGTAGATAAAGCTATAACCCATATTCCCGGATGCTTGAACACCCATTTTTGGAGTTCCTTGGTGGGCTTTTTATCCATATCCCGGACGGGCTCGCCGGATAGTTCCTGAACGGACGGGAGACCGCAGCTTTCCGGGGTATCGGCAATGAAAAGCAGCGAAACGGCAAGGCCTATGAATCCCGCCACCGCTGCCGCCAGGAAGCCCCACTGCCATCCGGCGTAGGCCACGATGAAGCCCGTCATTATCATGGACACTGACTTCCCCAGCTGGGGAGTCGATGAAAACACGCTGTACATGGTGCCTCGCGTAGAAAGCGGGAACCACCGGGAAAGGCTTATGGTCCCAGGCGGCGAGCCCATTGACTGCATCCAGCCATTCACGCCCCATAGCACAGAGAACAGTACCAGCATAAGCAGAGAGCCAAAACCCAGCGGCCCGTGAAGCAGGCCAAGGACGCCCAGGATAAGGTTTATCGCTGCCGATATCCCTATCCCCGCGGCCATGAACCGGCGTATGTTGCAGTAATCGGCAATGAATCCGTTGGTGAACTTCCCAACCGCATACACGAAATAGAAGGCGGAGCCTATGATACCCAACTGGCCGGCGGTGAGGAAGCCCCCGTCAATGAGCGGCTGCTTCACTACGCCCAGCGTCATTCGGCACACATAGTACAAGGTATACGCCACGGTAACGCCCCAGAACGTACGGGACCGAAGGCGCCTGTAGGCAGCGTCCACTTCCCTGACCGGAACTTTCTCCGCCGACGGCTTGCTAATCCTGAAGTGAGAATAGAGTGACATCCTACGGCAGCAGTGAAGAAAGGGGCGTTCCCGGTTCCAGAAGGCGGGCGTCGATACCCACGGCCCGGGCGCCTTCCACGTTGGAGGCGGAATCGTCAATGAAAAGGGTGTCCTCCGGAGCAAGGCCAAGGCGGCGGATAACCTCGCGGTAGAACTCCGCCGACGGCTTCAGCATCTTCATCTCCCACGATATAAACTCACCGTCGAACATTCCGCCTATGCCGGCATCGTCCAGAGCCTTGTGGCAGGCCACCATGTTGATGGGATTGTTGTTGGAAAGAAGGTAAAGGGGGTAGAGTCCATAAACGGACCTCACCGCTGCGGCCGTTTCCGGAGACACTCCGGCAAGAAGCGCCCACATGCAACGGTCCACATCCTCCGGCCTGCTGCCCGGACGGGACTCCGCAAGGATAGCGGAACGGAAATCATCGGCCGAAAGGATACCGGCCTCCAGGTCCCCGTAGATGCCCTTCTGGTGGCACGGGTCCAAAATCTCCGTAATGCGTTCATAGCCCAGGACTTCCTTGAAAGCACGAATGCTCCTTTCCATGTCCAGGCCCACCAGGACGCCGCCTATGTCAAACAATATAGCCTTTATCATTCCGTCTGCAAAGATAGCGAAAAAAATAGTTCTCCGCTCATTGCCATTTGGCACGGTATTGGAATATACCCATACCGGACATAAATATTGATACACTTACAATAATCCCCCGGGGCCAATTGAGACAATTCGCCGCGGGGGACTTCTTTTAGTCGCGGGCCTGGCCACCGGCGAGGTCAAGGATCTCCGAGGTGATTTTTTGCTGGCGGCCCTTGTTGTACTGGAGGGTGAGCTCTGCAAGGAGGTCTTCGCCGTTGTCCGTGGCGGTTTGCATGGCTACGGTGCGGGCAGCGTGCTCTGCCGCGGCGCTGTCAAGGATGGCCGCGAAGAGCTTCAGCTTGATGGCCTTGGGGTAAAGGGCGTCAAGGAGTTCCTTGCGGGAGGGTTCGAGGATGACGTCCTTCGGTTCGTCATCCTGCTTAACTTCAGGCACTTCAGTTAAGAGTTCTTCCACTACCGGAACCTGCTTCCCGGTAGAGACAAAGTGGTTGTAAACCAGCAGCACGCTGGCAATTTTGCCTTCAGAGTACTCCTCAATAATCTTTTCCGCCAGGTCTGCCGCCGGGCTATAAGCGGGGTGCTCCGAAAGCGTGGCGTAGTCTTCCGGGGAGGGATAGCCGGCTTTCCGCATTGCATCTGCCATCTTGCGGCCGATGGAGTACACGCGAACGACATTCCGTTCCTTCAGCACGCCTTTGGCTTTGGCAATGGCATTGGCGTTGAAACCGCCGCAGAGGGAAGAGTTGGAGGCCAGGGCGATGACGACCGTGTCTCCATCCCTAAAAACAGGCGTTTTTGCGGACGGAGACGTCTCTTGGGCACTTTCGTCCCTAAAATCGGGCGTTTTCAGGGACGAGCCCCCCGTGGCGGTGACGAGGATTTCCTGGAGCTTGGCCTGGTAGGGGCGCAGGGCCTCCATGGCGGTCTGGGCCTTCCGCAGTTTGGCGGACGACACCAGCTTCATTGCCGATGTTATCTTGAGCGTGTTCTGCACGGAGGCGATGCGGCCTTTTATTTCCTTTAATGTAGGCACTACTTCATGGATAGTATAACGGACCCTGCCGTGTCCGTGAGGATCTTTTCAATCTCCGGGGTGAGTTGACCGGCGCCGAGGGGGTCGATGACATCGGCCTGGTGAGTGGCGCGGAGGCGGTCAAGGAAGACGTCCTGGAAGGTACAGACGGAGCCCACGGGGATGTCCTTCATGAGGGCCTTGGTGCCGCAGTAAAGGATGGCAACCTGCTCTCCCACGGGCATGGGACTGTATTGTGGCTGGATGAGAAGCTGATTGTTCTTGCGACCTTTGTCCAGGGCCATTTCGGTAACCTTGTCAACGTCCGATGAGAACTTGGAGAAGGCCTCCAGTTCCGCCCACTGGGCTTGGTCTATCTTGAGGGTGCCGGCAACCTTCTTCATGGATTTCACCTGGGCACTTCCTCCCACGCGGGACACGGAGATACCCACGTTGATGGCCGGACGGACGCCCTGGTTGAACAGCGCCTGCTCCAGGTAAATCTGGCCGTCCGTAATGGAAATGACGTTGGTTGGGATATAGGCCGATACGTCTCCGGCCTGTGTCTCGATGATGGGCAGCGCGGTAAGGGAACCGCCGCCCTTCACCTTGCCCTTCAGGGCATCCGGAAGGTCGTTCATCCGGGCGGCCACTTCCTGCTGGTCGATAATCCTCGCTGCCCTTTCCAGAAGGCGGCTGTGGAGGTAGAAAATGTCTCCCGGATACGCCTCACGGCCGGAAGGACGCTTCAAGATCAGGGACACTTCGCGGTATGCGACGGCCTGTTTGGAGAGGTCATCGTACACCACAAGGGCGTGACGGCCGGTGTCGCGGAAGTATTCGCCGATGGCCGCTCCCGCAAATGGGGCGTAGTACTGCAGGGCGGCAGGGTCCGCAGCCGTGGCGGCAACAACCACGGTGTAGTCCATAGCCCCGTGCTCACGTAGGGTTTTCACGATGGAGGCTACCGTGCTGCCCTTCTGCCCGACGGCGACGTAAATGCAGAATACAGGGTCTCCGGCAAGGTATCCGGCCCTCTGGTTAATAATGGTATCTATGGCAATGGCGGTCTTTCCGGTCTGCCGGTCCCCGATTATGAGTTCCCTCTGTCCACGGCCGATAGGAATCATGGCGTCAATTGCCTTGAGGCCTGTCTGGAGAGGTTCGCTCACAGGCTGGCGGAAGATGACGCCGGGAGCCTTGCGCTCCAGCGGCATGTCAATCTTTTCTCCTTCTATGGGGCCAAGTCCGTCAAGGGGATTACCCAGCGGGTCTATTACCCTGCCAAGGAGTTTGTCATTTACGCCAATGGAGGCGATGCGTCCGGTACGCCGCACAATCATACCCTCCTTGATCAGGTCCGTGGGGCCCATTAGAACGGCGCCCACGTTGTCTACCTCCAGGTTCATGACCACGGCCATGACGCCGTTTCCGCAGTCCAGGAGTTCGCCCGCCTCCGCCTTGTCAAGGCCGTAGATGCGGACCACACCGTCACTCACCTGGAGAGCGTTGCCAACCTCCTCGAACTTGAGGTCGTTCTTTATGTCCCGGAGCTGGTCAAGCAGGATGTCGCTTACTTCGCTGGGTCTGATACTTGTTGCCATTAGATTATTCTTCTGTTTCTTTCTATAAACTGTTCACGGATAATGTCAAGCTGACGTTTTACGCTGGCATCCAGAAGGCTCGAGTCAATATCGAATATGAATCCGCCAATTATGGAGGGGTCCACCTCAACTTTAATTATCACATCGTCCCCCGTCTTCTTCTTCACAAGAACCTTGAGGCGCTGGAGCAGGAATGCCGAGGGCTCGCGAGCCATTACCAGGTGGGCTTTCCGTATCCCGGATTTGCGGTGATACATGTCCGTGAAATCCATGAGAATGTCCGTGAGCATGTCCATGCGGCCGTTCTTGTTCAAAAGAGTGAGGAAACGGCTGAGTTCCGGAGACATGCGGTGCCCCAGGGCGCTCTGAAGGAGCTTTTTCTTTTCAAAGGGGGACACTACGTCATCTGCCGCGCTTATCATGCGCTTAAGGTCCGGGACATCGTGAAGGGCCTGCCAGAGGGCTTCGGCCTCTGACGCGACTTCCTTCCCGCTCCCGGTTTCCATGACGTACTTTACCAGGGCGGTTGCGTAACGCGTTATGACAATTGGCCGGTTCATGAAAGCATGTCCGCTTTGGCAGCTTCGTCCACAAGGCCTTCGATGAAGGCGCGCTGGGCGCCATCGTCCGAAAGCTCCCGGCGAAGCACTTTTTCCGCAATCTGGACACTAAGAAGGGCCACTTCCTTCCGGACATCGCGGAGGACGCTCTCCTTTTCGGCGGCTATCTGGACTTTGGCGTCGGCGATAATCTTATCGGCCTGGGCTTTGGCCTCGGCTCGGGCATCGGCCACAATCTGGTTTTTGGTTTCGGTAGCTTCGTGAAGGATGGAGGACTGCTCGCGGCGGGTGTCTTCCATCATTTTCGCATACTCCGTCTTCCATGCCGCCATGCGCTCTTCTATTTCCCGGGCTTCGTCCAAAGAATTCTGAATCCTCTCACTGCGTTTTCTCAGGCTGTCGGTAATAATGGGAAACCCAAATTTCCAGAGCAGAAAAAACACAATGCCGAAGATGACGACCATCCAGAAAAGAAGGCCTGCGTCCGGTGTAACCAGGTTCATGTTTACTTAATGACCAGGGTGAGGAAACACACGATGATGGCGAACAGGGCGGCGCCCTCAATCATACCTGCGGCGATGATCATGGCCGTACGCATATTGCTTGCGCTTTCCGGCTGACGGGCTATTGCCTCCATGGTGGATTTACCGATTTTGCCGATACCGAAAGCGGCTGCGATTGCTGCGATAGCAGCTGCCATTGCGGCACCCACCTTACCGAAGGCGGCTCCTGCCGCGGCCTGAAGAATCATAGTTGAAAGTAACATAGTATTTGAAGTTTAATGTGATCTTGCCAAACCAATATAAATAGAACTGAGAGTAGTAAAGACATACGCCTGAACAAAGGCCACAAGGCATTCCAGGGCATCCAGGAACACGCCGAAGATTACGCTCACGGCAGTCATGCCGCCGCTTAGCGCCGGGCCGTACTTTGCCATTATGAAGATGATGCACACCATGCACAGAATCATGATATGCCCGGCAAGCATGTTGGCAAAAAGACGGACCGTGAGGGATACAGGCTTCATGATGGCGCTGAACACCTCGATGACGGCCATGACCGGCCTCAGGAACGCCGGAGAATCCGGATTCCAGAGCAGTTCCTTGTAGTAATGTTTTGAACCGGTAAGGTTTACCGTGAAGAAGGTAAACAAAGCCAGTGTTAACGTTATGGCAATATTTCCCGTCAGGTTTGCCCCTCCCGGGAAGAACGGGATAATGCCCATGAAGTTATTCAGGAGAATCCACAGGAAAGCCATGCAAAGGTAAGGGCTGTATTTCCTGTAGTCCTTTTCGCCAATGTTTTCGCAGGCCATCTCGTCCACCATCTTGATGAGGGATTCCATGGCGTTGGCAAGGCCTGTGGGCGCCTCCTTTAGGGCATCGTGTTTTTTGTACCACCGGGCGGTGATAAGAACCACGATAAGCAGCAGAAGGCTGCTCATCATCAGGGACAGCACGTTCTTGGTGATGGAAATGTCTAACGGCCGCTTCCCTGTTGCGGCATTTATCAGCTTTCCGTTCTCATTGAATGTATAACCGTTCTCCGCAGCATGTTGTGCAGTAAAGACATGTATGCCGTTATCCACAACAATGCACGGCAGCGGAATGGCTATGGGCTTTCCCTTCCACTCGGTAATGTGCCACTCATATTCGTCCCCAATGTGCTCGAAGATTATTTCGGCTACGTTCACATCCTGCTCTGCAGGAACCGCGGGAGCGGCCTGTAAAAGCATCATGGATATGAGAAGAGTCAGGATCATACTTCCGCACAGATAGTTACAACGTTGTTTTTGACCTCCGCAAAGCCTTCTTTGATGTCTACGAAGAGTTCCTTGCCGGCGGAGACATAGCGCACCCTGCCCTTGTCCAGTGTCGTGACAATGGGCGCATGGTCCTTGAGCACTGTGAACGGCCCGGCGCTTCCGGGCAGAGTCACAAGTTCTGCCTGCGCCTGAAGCACCGTCCCTTCAGGACTTATTATATGAAGGGCTATGCTCATTTAGCCGCTGCCAGTATGGCCTCTCCCTTGGCAATGGCATCCTCTATGGTGCCTACGTTCAGGAAGGCCTGTTCCGGGAGGTAATCCACCTCTCCGTCAAGAATCATGTTAAAGCCCTTTATGGTGTCTTCTATACTTACCATGACGCCCTTGACGCCGGTAAAGGCTTCCGCCACAAAGAATGGCTGCGAGAGGAAGCGCTGGACGCGGCGGGCGCGGTTCACGGTGGTCTTGTCTTCTTCCGAGAGTTCGTCCATGCCAAGGATGGCTATGATGTCCTGTAGCTCCTGGTTGCGCTGGAGAATCTGCTTCACCCTCTGGGCGGTGTTGTAATGGGCCTCTCCAACAATGTTGGGGTCCAGTATCCTGGAAGTGGACTCCAGGGGGTCAACGGCCGGGTAGATACCCAGGGACGTGATTTTACGGCTGAGCACCGTAGTGGCGTCCAGGTGGGAGAAGGTGGTGGCGGGAGCAGGGTCCGTAAGGTCATCGGCCGGAACATAGACCGCCTGGACGGACGTGATGGAGCCGTTCTTGGTGGAGGTGATGCGCTCCTGCATCTTACCCATTTCCGTGGCCAGGGTGGGCTGATAACCCACAGCTGAAGGCATTCTGCCAAGGAGGGCCGACACCTCGGAGCCGGCCTGGGTGAAACGGAATATATTATCTATAAAAAGAAGGATGTCCTTGGGGCCGGAACCGATGGTGCTGTCACGGAAGCTTTCCGCAAGGGTAAGGCCGCTCAAGGCAACGCTGGCGCGGGCTCCCGGGGGTTCGTTCATCTGGCCGAATACCATGGAGACCTGGCTCTTTGCGAGCTCTTCCTTATCTACCAGGGAAAGGTCCCACTTACCCTCTTCCATGGCCTTGTTGAAGGCGTCGCCGTAGCGGATGACGTTGGATTCGATCATTTCCCTCAGAAGGTCGTTGCCCTCACGGGTACGCTCACCCACGCCGGCGAACACGGAAAAGCCGTTGTGGGCCTTTGCAATGTTGTTGATGAGCTCTTTGATAAGCACGGTCTTGCCCACGCCGGCACCTCCAAAGAGGCCAATCTTTCCGCCCTTGAGGTAGGGCTCCAGAAGGTCTATGACCTTGATTCCGGTGAAGAGTATTTCCTGGCTGGTGGTGAGGTCTTCAAACTTAGGGGGCTCACGGTGGATGGGAAGGGCGCCTTCACGGCCCAGCATTTCCATGCCGTCTATGGTGTCTCCGGTTACGTTCATGACGCGGCCGCGTATCTGGGTGCCGGTGGGCATGGTGATTGGCTGCTCCGTGTTTTCCACCTCCAGTCCTCTCCTGAGGCCGTCCGTGGAGTCCATGGCCACGCAGCGCACGGTGTCTTCACCAATGTGCTGCTGGACCTCCAGAATGAGCAGTTTGCCGTCCGGACGAATTACCTTGAGGGCGTCGTCAATTCTGGGAAGCTGGGTTTCGGCGCTTCTGGCCGTTATGTCGAAATGCACATCCACTACAGGACCTACTACCTGCGCGATGCGCCCTTTTACTGTGGGCATAGGCTTTAGCTTTGTGTAACTACAAATATAACAATAAAACCGTAATTTGTCCACGGATTTGGCGTTTTTGGTGGACGGAAGCGGAAATATTCGTATTTTTGTACCGCAATGACGATATTTCTTACCGGGAGCCCAACAAGGTATGGGCAAAGCCACTTCACCACGGACAACGGATTCCTTGCCCGCGTGATGGCGGAGCTGCCCCGGCATCCGAGGGTGCTGCTGGTGAGCGCCGCGCCGGACGACCAGGCCTTCACGGAATCCGTGCTGGAGGGAATGACATCGTGCATAGTCAATTCCGGAATAGAGCCGCAGGAGATTGTGATGCTGGACAGAAGGAACGCTTCCGAGACTCCGGAACTGGTAAAGAAAGCGGATTGGCTGGTCCTTTGCGGCGGTCATGTTCCCACACAGAACAAGTTTATCCATGAAATTGGCCTTAAGGGTCTGTTGGAAAGGTATGACGGCGTTATAATGGGCTGCAGCGCCGGAAGCATGAACTGTGCAGGCGTGGTGTATTCCCACCCGGAGCTGCCCGGAGAGGCTGTAGACCCGTCATACAACAGATGGCTCCGCGGTCTTGGCCTTACGGACATAAACCTGGTGCCGCATTACCACCAGGTGAGAGATATGGTGCTGGACGGGAAGAGACTGTTTGAGGACATTGTCTTCAAGGACAGTCACCAGCACCGTTTCTACACATTCCCCGACGGTGGTTACGTCATGGTAAAGGACGGCCGCTCGACTCTTTATGGCGAGGCTTGGGAAATCACAGGCGGCACCATGAGGAAAGTATCTGAAGAAAACAAAACATACAGTTTTATGAACCTGGTATTCATTTCTCCCCATTTTCCTGACACCTACTGGCACTTCTGTGCAGGTGCAAAAGCCAACGGAGTAAACGTGCTTGGAATTGCTGACACCACCTGGGACAACCTCTCGCAGGAACTCCGCAGCAGCCTTACGGACTATTATCAGGTTCAGAACCTTGAGGACTACGGTGAGGTTTACCGTGCCGTGGCCTGGTTCGCACACAAATACGGAAAGATAGACTGGATTGAATCCAACAACGAGTACTGGCTGGAGCAGGACGCACGCCTGCGCACGGACTTCAACGTAACCACCGGTCTCAAGACAGACCGTATAGCCTCCATCAAGAACAAGAGCGAAATGAAGAAATACTACGCCCTTGGAGGCATTCCCACAGCACGCCAGATAAAGTGCGCGGAAGGGCCCGCCAAGGTTAAGGCCTTCGTGAAAAAGACCGGCTATCCCGTCATAGCCAAGCCGGACAACGGCGTAGGCGCAAACGGCACATACAAGCTCCAGAATGACGCGGAACTTGACGCCTGGTTCAAGGAGCATCACAACTTCGCGCTCTTTGTCCTGGAAGAGTTCATAACCGGCCATCTGGTAAGCTACGATGCCATTTACAACGATAAAGGCGAACCCATTTTTGAGAATAACAGCATGTTCCCCACGCCAGTAATGGACATAGTCCACGGCAATTTGGAATCCTGCTATTGGATAAACAAGACCGTCCCCGCCAAGCTTGCCGATATCGGCCGCCGCACTGTCAAAGCCTTTGGCATCGTGAACCGTTTCGTGCACCTGGAGTTCTTCCGCCTGGACAGGGACTGCGAAGGCCTTGGAAAGAAGGGCGATTATGTTGGCCTGGAGGTAAACATGCGCCCGCCGGGAGGATTTACCCCGGACATGATGAACTTCGCACACTCCACGGACGTCTTCCAGATCTGGGCCGATATGGTGGCTTTCGGGGAGCGCCGCAAAGGCATGGGAGAGCAGTTCTACTGCGCCTATGTGGGCCGCCGCGACGCCAAGGCCTACAAGCACTCCCACGACGATGTCCTGGCACAGTACGGAAGTGTCATGTGCATGTGCCGCCGCATGCCGGACGCCCTTGCCGACGCCCTTGGTGACATGGTCTACATCGTGAAACTTAAAGAAAAGAAGGAGATTGACTCCTTCTTCAAGTACCTTACAGAGTAGCTCCTGCAATCCATTTAAGTCCTAAGCGGTCAATCAGCGATGCCGGAAGGCTGCTGATTATTACCGGAAGCAGCCGGTTGAGTGGGCCGGGGCGCATTACCCGCCGGCCGCGGAACATGCCTCTGAGCGCCCTCTTCACCAGCCACTCCGGGCTTTTCATTATTCCAAGGCGGCGGAGTGTCTTCCGCTGCTTGTCGCTTAGCATGTAAAGTCCAGTGTCTATGGCCGCAGGGCACACGGTGGTAACAGAGACGCCGAAGGGCTTCAGCTCATAAGAAAGCCCCTTGCCAAAGCTCACCATATATGCTTTTGAGGCAGAGTACACGGCAATGCCCGGGGCCGGAATCCAGGCTGTCACGGAACCCATGTTAAGTATATGTCCGCGTCCGGCGTCCTTCATCCGGGAGCCGAACAGCACGCACAGCTGCGTTGTGGTTTCCATATGGAGGACCATCATTGCCGATGCCTTGTCCAGGTTGCCACGGGACAGATACTCCATGAAGAACATCCCGGCATTGTTAACCATCACTTCCGGTTCAATGCATTCAGCGTCGCACCACTCAAGAACGGCCTTGGCAGCTCCGTGCTGCGCTAAATCTATGGTCAGTGTTGCAACGTGGATTCCGTACGTGCGGCTCAGCTCTTCCTTAGCGGCCTTCAACTCGTCCTCGCGGTTGCTGACAAGCGCCAAATCACACCCCCGCCCGGCAAGTTGCCGTGCATACTCCAGTCCTATCCCGGATCCTCCGCCAGTAATGAGAGCTGTCATCAAGCACAAAAATACGAAAAAATCACGTTCCGTCCGTAAAAAAGGCCATTTTTACGGACAGCGGGGCATAAAACGGGTCTCCGTCCGCAAAAACGGGCGTTTTCAGGGACGGTGGCGGAATACTGGCATTTTTTTGCTATCTTTACCCCATTGTCCACTGCCACCCAAAACTGAACACCTGATTGCCATCGAAAATTGAACACTTTGAGATCATTTGCAAGGGTCATTGGCTGGGCCCGCTCGTAATGGAGCGAGGCGTAGCCGAGCGGAATGGATGGCGGGCCCAGCCTGCCGCCTGCCGTTAGTCCCTTTATTATTAACTTTCGGGTTCCAAACACCCGAGCAAATGATTGATTACGTGAAAAGAAATGACATCTTTGGCGACTTCCGACGCAATCT